>Ga0315339_1000315_pt1 | contig 68170 bp, 59 predicted proteins | sample ASW17metaG_FD_204514 | JGI IMG/M metagenome (GOLD analysis project Ga0315339, IMG submission 204514) | Ammonia-oxidizing marine archaeal communities from Pacific Ocean, United States - ASW #17 | ecosystem: Environmental > Aquatic > Marine > Oceanic | place: USA: California | collected 2016-12-05 | reverse complement strand
AATATCGGATCTCTTGCTGTCTGGAAGGAAAAACTAATCAGTGGATTAGAAAAGTCTAATCTCGCAAGTGCAAACTAAGGAGATTTATATGAACTTTAATGACACTGAGCAACAAGCCGAATTCAGAGCCAAATGCAGTACTTGGTTGAAAGACAATGCTCAACCCAAAACTAGCGCCCGTAATGATAAAAGATACGGTAAAGCTGACCAAAAGGAGTTTCTAAAATCTGCGCGGGAATGGCAAAAGAAGAAATTTGACGCCGGCTGGGCTATGTTGCACTGGCCTAAAATTTATGGGGGTTTAGAGGCCTCACCCATAGAAAGAATTATTTGGGGACAAGAAGAAGCCAAGTTTGATGTGCCTTGGGGCGTCTATGAAATCGGTCTAGGCATGGCTGGCCCAGTGATGATGCAGTACGCAACTGAAGAGCAAAAACAACGATATCTCCCACCTATGGCCGCTGGCGAAGAAATCTGGTGCCAACTCTTTTCTGAACCCTCTGCGGGATCAGATGTGGCCGGTTTGCGTAGCCGAGCAGTGCAGGATGGCAATGATTGGATCATCAATGGTCAGAAAGTCTGGACATCTGGGGCACATTTCTGTGATTACGGCATTATTGTTGTCCGCCATGATCCCGATGTTGATAAACACGCAGGGATGACTTTTTTCTTTGTTGATATGAAATCACCCGGCATTGATATTAAGCCCATCAAGCAGATCACCGGAGGTTCCTCTTTTAATGAAGTCTATTTTAATGACGTACGTATCCCCGATAGCCAGCGACTTGGCGCTGTTGGTGATGGTTGGAGAGTAGCAATAACAACACTTATGAACGAACGATTAGCAGTGGGAGATGCTAATGGTGCTGATGCCAAAGAGGCATTCAAGTGGGCGCAAAAGCAAGATGATCATGGCCAACCTTTAATACAAAACCGGGCGGTACGAGAATCTATCGCTGATTGGTATTGTCAGGCTAGCGGATTAAAAAATACTAAACTACGCACGATGTCGGCATTATCACGAGGCGATACTCCCGGTCCTGAAGCGTCAATTACTAAGGTTGTGAGTGCAAACAAATTGCAGGCCGTCGGTAACTTTGGCATCGACTCTCTCGACATGGCTGGCATGCTAAAAACCGACGACTCTGATGTGCATAGTTTCCATGATGCATGGTTGGGGGCTGCTGGCCTAAGAATCGCGGGAGGCACCGATGAAATCCTAAAAAACATTATCGCCGAGCGTGTTTTGGGTTTACCTCAGGATCCACGTGCTGATAAGGGCGTGGCTTTTAAAGACATACCCTCTGGAAAATAAAAACAGGATATTTACTGCTCTTTGACGAATATCTCATTAAATGGGTATGTAATGGATGTGTCATTTGAGTTGAAACAGATCAAATATCGTCTTTTTCATCCATTGATGACCCTTGTCGTATTCGCAAATTTTTGCCCAGTAGACATGCCACTCTAAGTTAGGCACATTAAAAGGCAAGTCGACGACAGCAAGACTTTGTCCTTCTGCAACCCGTCTGGGAAGAGTCAAGAGCATATCTGTTTTCTCGGCGATCGCAACAGCCGTATGAGAGTTTGGCGTTCTGATTCTTATATTCCTTGTTAAGCCTTGCCGATTTAAGTGTAAGTCTATGTGGCCCTGCCCTTTTCTTCTACTGGAGACATGCGCGTGAGGCAAGGCCGTGTAATCCTCAAGAGAAATTGCTTTTTGAGTAACCGAGGGATGACCTTTACGAGTGGCACAGATATAAGTGTCCTCGGTCAGATAACGGTGTAATAGGTTTGGCACACTAATCAAAGGAGCATCAAAAGCAAAATCTAACTGACCTGTACTAAATTCTCTAGCCAAGTCACGTCTGGGAATTGAATAACTCTCTACTGAAATTCCTGGAGCTCGATTTTGCAAAAACTCCATCAAATACGGCAACAAAGAACTCTCGGCATCGTCATTCATTGCCAACCTAAATGTGCGCGTGGAAGTCTCATAATCAAAGCTGTCTAATTCATACAAACTTTCATCGAGGGCTACAAGCGCATTTTGAACTCTATCTGCCAGACTCTTGGCAGTAGCGGTAGGAATCATCTTGCCATCTTGCCTTACAAATAACTGATCATTAAATAACTCCCTCAGTCTACGTAATGAATTACTCACTGCAGGTTGAGTAATATTGAGACTTTCAGACGCTCGAGTAAGATTTTTCTCTCGATAAATCGTATCAAAAACCACAAATAAGTTGAGATCGACATTATTTAGTTTCATTACGTTTCCTGAATTATAAAATGCATAGTATCACTAATATTAATAGTTAATCATAATAATAATAAATTTCAAAAATTTTATTATCTCATTTATGCTGAGAATATCAGTCAATTGATAAGCTAAATGAGGCGCTCCTATGAATTTTGAATATTCTGATACTGTTAAAAAGTATCTAACGAGAATCGACCAATTTTTAACAGGTCACTATTACCCGATCGAAAAAGAAATATACGATTCAATTGAAAATAACTCAAATCGCTGGAGTATTCCTGTTCAGATCGAACAACTTAAAGAATTAGCAAAATCTGAAGGCCTATGGAATTTTTTTCTACCTGATCCTGAATATGGCCCTGGTTTGACTAATCTTGAGTATGCTCCTCTTGCAGAACTAATGGGACGCTCGCGTTTTGCAAGTGAAATTTTTAATTGTAGCGCTCCAGATACAGGTAACATGGAGGTTCTAGTAAGGTATGGATCCGACCAACAAAAGAAAGAGTGGCTGAAACCCCTTCTGGATGGGGACATACGGTCCGCTTTTGCAATGACTGAACCTGACGTAGCTTCCTCAGACGCGACTAACATTGAAACAATTATCTCTCGCGTTGATGGCCACTACGTTATCAACGGCCGTAAATGGTATATCTCAGGTGCTTGCGATCCTCGATGTAAGATTCTAATAGTCATGGGTAAGACTGACCCCGATAATGAAAATAGGTATCAGCAACAATCTCAGATACTTGTCCCCATCGACACCCCCGGCGTCACTATTGTTAGGCCGATGAAGGTTTTTGGAAATGATGATGCACCAGAAGGTCACGCTGAAGTATTATTTCAAAATGTGAAAGTTCCCTGTGAAAATATCATTTTAGGGGAAGGATGCGGCTTTCAAATTGCTCAAGGTCGCCTAGGCCCTGGAAGGATCCATCACTGCATGCGACTGGTAGGCGCTGCACAATCCGCACTTGAGGCCGCCTGTGTGAGAGCGGAGCAAAGAATTGCATTTGGACAGAGATTGAGTTCTCATGGATCTATACGAGAAAGCATAGCACAGTCTCATTGTGAGATTGAGCAAGCTAGATTACTCACACTAAAAGCGGCCGCTCAGATGGATCAATTAGGGAACAAAGGCGCTAAAAATTTAATCTCTATGATCAAGATAGTTGCGCCCCAAATGGCATGTAAGGTTATTGATAGAGCGATTCAAATTCATGGAGCCGCTGGACTCAGCCAAGATTATCGCTTAGCTGAAGCTTACCAAATGGCCCGAGCTATCCGACTGGCTGATGGACCTGATCAAGTTCATATGATGCAGTTAGGACGTAGCGTTTCGTCCATGTACTCATCCGATCAGTTACTCAAAATGCGACGATAGAGGACCTTAAATCACTTAGTATCTCGGGAGGTATCGGGGTCTTTCTCTACACCAGAGTCATTTATGTTTTTCAAAAATTGTATAAAGCTGTAATTCGAGTGACATTGCAAAATGATCTTCGATAAATTGTAGCTTTTTGCCATCACCTTGATATATGTCAATTAACTAACGTTCTATCCGCTGTAAATTACTCACTCACGAATAATTCGAACAAAAGGTCGTTCAAGTTTCCATGGCAACTCTTGTCCAAAAGCAATGGTCTGTATTATCAATGAATACATTGGCATTTGCGTGTAATTTTGCTGTTTGGACAATGTTTTCCATTATCGGAATCAAAATCAAGCAAGAACTAAGTCTTTCTGATACTCAATTTGGCTTGCTAGTCGCCACCCCAATCCTCACTGGGTCTATATCTCGATTACCCTTGGGTATTATGACGGATCGATTCGGTGGCAGGATCGTATTTTTTATTCAAATGCTTCTAGTAGCTCTCCCAACCTATGGGCTTGCTTTCGCAGACCAATACTGGCATTACCTAGTAATCGGCCTATTTGTAGGCCTTGCCGGTGGTTCATTCGCTATTGGAATAACCTACACATCAGCATGGTTCGAGCATAGACGTCAAGGCACGGCAATGGGTATTTTTGGTGCAGGTAATGCCGGTGCTGCCATAACAAATTTAGTGGCTCCACTAATTGTTGTAAGTTTTGGATGGAGAATGGTGCCTCAAATTTACTCTTTGGCCATGATTTGTATGGCTATCATTTTTTGGCTTTTTACTTTCCCTGATCCCAAGCAGTTGGAGCGAGATCGCACGGGTACCCATTTTAGGCTTGCCGACCAGCTCGCGCCTCTAAAGGAAATGAGAGTATGGCGGTTTGGTATCTACTACTTTTTTGTTTTTGGGGGGTTTGTTGCCCTGGCGCTTTGGCTTCCGAAATACTACGTTGGTGAGTATGGCCTCGACCTCAAGACAGCATCCCTAATCACCATGTGCTTCACACTACCATCAGGTTTGATCCGAGCCTTCGGTGGGTGGCTGTCAGACAAATATGGAGCGCGTCATGTTAACTGGTTGGTATTTTGGGTCTCTCTGATTTGTCTATTTTTAGTTTCATATCCACAAACCACATATATCGTTCATGGGATCTCCGGGGATCACACATTCTACATTGGATCAAATATCTGGTTTTTTACATTTTTAATTTTTGTTATTGGGATTGCTCAAGGTATCGGAAAAGCAAGCGTTTATCGAATTATTCATGACTACTACCCAAACAATATGGGTTCAGTGGGAGGTCTGGTTGGCGTAATTGGGGGACTTGGAGGATTTGTACTACCCATTCTTTTTGGACTGGCTTCAGATTTCTTAGATATAAGGACTTCTTGTTTCATGCTGCTATTTGGTGTCGTCGCTCTATGCATGATCATGATGCATATATCGATAAGAAATATGCGTCAAAAAAGCGGATTAGAGCTGACAGAAAACTTTACCTAAATCGAGGCATACCAACTTATTTAGCGCACTAATGATTATTTAATCTGGGAGAAAATTAAATGTCTGACATAGAACATTGGAATGTTGAGGACGAGAAATTTTGGGAAACCACTGGTAACAAAATTGCCAAACGGAATCTATGGCTGTCCATACCAAGTTTGTTATGTGGCTTTGCTATATGGCTTTACTGGGGTGTTATCACTGTCCAAATGCTAAATCTAGGGTTCCCATTTGAAAAATCTGAACTATTTACCTTGATGGCCATTGCTGGACTCACCGGTGCGACGCTGCGAATTCCAAGTAGTTTTTTTATCCGTTTATGTGGAGGTCGCAATACAATTTTCCTTACTACGGCTCTCCTTATTATTCCTGCACTAGGCACTGGGTTGGCTCTTCAAGATCAAACCACTCCCCTCTGGGTATTTCAAGCTCTTGCACTTTTGTCTGGTATCGGTGGCGGTAATTTTGCATCCAGCATGTCCAATATAAGTTTCTTTTACCCTAAAAATCAGCAAGGTTTAGCCTTAGGATTAAATGCGGGTTTAGGGAACTTTGGCGTTACGGCAATGCAGATCTTAGTACCATTGATGATGTCATTCGGCGTATTTGGTGTGCTTGGCGGAGATTCTATGATACTTCAGCAAACCTCAGGAACATTAATCGGTAAAATACCTTCGGGAAGCCTAACATGGATTCAAAACTCTGGATTTATTTGGCTTTTAATTTTGATACCTCTCGCCTTTCTGTCTTGGTTTGGCATGAACAATATCCGTACCAAAGAGGTTTCACCTAATATTCCCAATCCTATGGCCAGTTTTTCAATAATTATTGGGATGCTGCTCATTGGGTTCATGACAGCAGCGATCGGACTTTGGCTGATACTTCCTGCGAGTGCAAACGGTTCAGGACTCAATGTTCCAAAAGAAATCGTGCTTTTCGCTGTGATTGCTTCTACGGTTTTTCTGCTCAAACTATTGCCTGGACAAATTGGGCCAAGCCTTCAGCACCAATATCAAATTTTCAATAACAGACACACTTGGGTGATGAGCGTCATTTATACAATGACTTTTGGCTCTTTTATTGGCTTCTCTGCCGCTTTCCCTTTAGCTATAAAGGTAATTTTTGGATATAGCCATATTGCGGGTAGTGACGGAGTATTAACGCACGATACCATTAACTCTAATGGTCCGAGCGCTTTAATGTTTGCATGGATGGGTCCCTTTATAGGCGCATTGATTCGTCCATTAGGAGGCTGGATAGCTGATAAGTTTGGCGGCGCCAAAGTTACTCAAGTCTGTTCATTTGTGATGATAGCTAGCGCACTAGGTGTAGCGTACTTCATGAAAGCAGCTTACAGCTCAGCATCTCCAGAAGAATACTTTATTCCTTTTTTCTTATTATTTTTGGTTCTATTTGCGGCAACCGGGATCGGCAATGGCTCTACGTTTAGAAGTATTGCTATGGTTTTCAGCAAAGAACAGGCTGGCCCTGTATTAGGCTGGACATCTGCCATTGCCGCGTATGGCGCATTCTACATACCAAAGGTATTCGGCGAACAAATACAGGCCACTACTCCTGAAGTAGCTCTTTATGGATTCTCTGTATTTTACGTTATATGCATCTTTCTCAATTGGTGGTTTTATTTGCGCAAAGATGCCGAATTTTGGAATCCATAAACTTACAAATAACGCTAGCTATGATGATTTAAGGAGAGAATATTCATGAGTCACTTTTTGGATAGATTACAATTTTTTAAAAAGAAAGTCGGGGAGTTTGCCGATGGACTTGGTGAGGTCACCAACGAGTCTCGCGAATGGGAAGATGGCTATCGCCAACGCTGGCAACATGACAAAATTGTTAGATCCACTCATGGCGTTAACTGCACTGGTTCATGTAGCTGGAAAATATATGTCAAGAACGGGTTGGTAACTTGGGAAACTCAACAGACTGATTACCCTCGTACTCGCCCAGATCTTCCAAATCATGAACCACGAGGATGTCCTCGTGGAGCAAGCTATTCGTGGTATCTCTATAGCGCAAATCGTTTGAAATACCCCAAGGTAAGGAAACCTTTACTAAAACTGTGGAGAGAGCTTCGCCTAGAATTTAAGAATCCTGTGGACGCTTGGGCTGCGATTGTTGAGGATCCTGCTCGAGCTGCATCCTACAAATCAGCTCGAGGGATGGGAGGCTTTGTTCGCTCTAGCTGGGACGAAGTCAACGAAATAATAGCAAGCTCAAATATTTACACCGCAAAAAAACATGGTCCAGATCGCATCCTTGGTTTCTCCCCTATTCCTGCAATGTCAATGGTCTCTTATGCAGCAGGATCGCGCTATCTCTCTCTAATAGGTGGCGTATGCATGAGTTTCTATGATTGGTATTGTGATCTGCCGCCCGCCTCACCAATGACTTGGGGAGAGCAAACGGATGTTCCTGAATCAGCAGACTGGTATAACTCTAATTATCTTCTAGTTTGGGGTTCCAACGTTCCACAAACCAGAACTCCAGATGCCCATTTTTTTACTGAAGTTAGATATAAAGGTGCCAAGGGCGTTGTCATCACACCAGATTACTCTGAAGCAGCTAAGCTGGCTGATCTATGGCTCAATCCTAAGCAAGGCACAGATGCTGCACTAGCAATGGCATTTGGTCATGTGATACTCAAAGAATTTCATGTAGACAATCCAAGTGAATACTTTGTTGATTATGTTCGTCGCTACTCTGACATGCCCATGTTAGTAAAACTCGATGAATATAATGGTGGATTTAAGCCAACCCGTTTTCTACGCGCCAGCGATCTATTTGACAACATCGGCCAAGATGATAACCCCCAATGGAAAACAATTGCGCTAGATGAGAACACAAAAGAATTAGTCTCTCCTCATGGCTCAATAGGTTATCGTTGGGATAATAGTGGTAAATGGAATATCGAAGCCAGAGAAGGAACTCACGGTGAAAATACTAAGTTACAACTATCGCTAATTTCTGGCGAAAAAGATTACGTGTCGGTTGCCTTGCCCTACTTCGCCCATGAAGAGAATGAACATTGGGAACATCAAGAGGGAGAAGAGGTTCAGTTTAGAAATATTCCCTACCAAGAAATTACACTAGCTGATGGAACTAAAGCTAAAGTAGCCACTGTTTATGATCTAACACTCGCTAACTACTCCATTGACAGAGGATTAGGTGGATCAAATATTGCAGAAAACTATGACGATGAAAGTGTAGCCTATACCCCTGCATGGCAAGAGAAGATCACGGGCGTGCATCGAAGCAAAGTAATCCAGGTGGCTCGAGAGTTCGCTGATAATGCTGACAAAACCAAGGGGAAATCTATGGTTATAGTCGGCGCAGCAATGAACCATTGGTATCACATGGATATGAATTATCGTGGTTTGATCAACATGCTGATTATGTGTGGTTGTGTTGGTCAAAGTGGTGGTGGATGGGCTCACTATGTTGGACAAGAGAAATTGCGCCCTCAAACTGGGTGGCTTCCACTTGCTTTCGGCCTTGATTGGAGTCGTCCTCCGAGACAGATGAACTCAACATCATTTTTTTATAACCATAGTTCTCAATGGCGTCACGAAAAAGTCAATATGCACGATGTCCTCTCTCCTCTGGTGGACAAGACTGAATATCCTGAACATATTCTAGATTACAACATCAGAGCGGAACGGATGGGTTGGCTTCCGAGCGCACCCCAACTAGACCGAAATCCACTTGAGTTAAGCCGAGAAGCCGAGGCCGCTGGTGTAGACCCAAAAGACTATGTAATTGAACAACTCAAGGCAGGGAATTTAAAGTTCGCCTGTGAATCTCCTGAGGACCCAGCCAACTATCCACGGAATTTATTCGTTTGGCGTTCGAACTTATTGGGCTCATCAGGCAAAGGGCATGAATACATGCTGAAATATCTCTTAGGCACGAAAAATGGAGTGATGAACGAAGATAATGGGCACAGTGATGGCCTTATTCCTGAAGAGGTTAACTGGGTAGATTCCGGGGCAGAAGGAAAACTAGATTTAGTTATCACGCTGGATTTCAGGATGTCTTCAACATGTTTATATTCTGACATTGTCCTGCCCACTGCATGCTGGTATGAGAAAGATGATTTGAATACCTCGGACATGCACCCATTTATACACCCACTATCTAAAGCTACCGATCCAGCATGGGAGGCTCGCTCTGATTGGGACATTTACAAAGGGATTGCCAAGAAATTTTCAGAAATTGCTGAGGGGAATATTGGTGTTGAGAAGGATATCGTGACCGTGCCTATACTTCACGACACGCCCTCTGAAATGGCTCAGCCATTCGATGTTGCCGATTGGCGAAAGGGAGAGTGTGACTTTATCCCTGGCGAAACCGCTCCCAATATAGTTGTTGTTGAGCGAGACTATCCCGCTATCTATAAGAAATTTACTTCTCTTGGCCCATCACTTGAAAGTTTAGGTAATGGCGGGAAGGGAATTGGATGGAAAACTGATGAGGAAGTTGAACTACTTCGTGGGTTAAATTATACCGTCACCGAGGAAGGAATCGCTAAAGGACAGCCAAAAATCGAAACTGCTATCGATGCAGCCGAGGTTGTGTTGAGCCTTGCTCCAGAGACGAATGGGAATGTCGCAGTAAAGGCGTGGTCAGCGTTAAGTAAAATCACAGGCAGAGACCACACTCACTTGGCTAGACCGAAACACGATGAAAAAATACGTTTCCGAGATATTCAAGCCCAACCGCGTAAAATTATCTCATCACCTACTTGGTCTGGCTTAGAAGATGAGCACGTGAGTTATAACGCTGGCTATACCAATGTCCACGAATTGATTCCTTGGAGAACCATTACTGGAAGACAGCAGTTTTATCAAGATCATAAGTGGATGCAAGCGTTTGGTGAACAAATGGTCGCTTACAGACCTCCCATCAAAACACGCACTGTCGAGTTAATGAAGGGCGCCAAATCAAATGGAAACAAGGAAATAGTACTAAATTGGATTACTCCTCACCAAAAATGGGGAATTCATAGTACTTACTCTGACAACCTATTGATGCTGACATTATCTAGAGGGGGACCTATTGTTTGGCTTAATGAGGAAGATGCTAAAAGCGTAGATATCCAAGATAACGATTGGCTCGATGTATTCAATGCAAATGGGGCAATCGCCTGTCGTGCAGTGGTTAGCCAACGCGTCAAACCTGGCATGGTTATGATGTATCACGCACAAGAGAGAATAGTTAATGTACCCGGCTCCTCCCTAACAGGAACGCGCGGAGGCCACCATAATTCTGTAACACGCGTAGTGATGAAACCTACACATATGATCGGCGGATATGCTCACCAATCTTGGGGTTTCAACTACTACGGAACTGTAGGTTGCAACCGAGACGAAATGGTTGTTGTGCGTAAGATGGAAAAAGTGGACTGGCTTGATGATCCATATGGAGATGATCTCCCTCAACCACTACCAGATACTATTTAAGGAGCTTATATGAAAATTCGTTCACAAATTGGCATGGTTCTAAATTTAGACAAATGTATTGGATGTCATACCTGCTCCATCACTTGCAAAAATGTATGGACCTCGCGCGAAGGTATGGAGTACGCCTGGTTTAATAATGTAGAGTCTAAACCTGGAGTAGGATATCCAAATAACTGGGAAGACCAAGACCAGTGGAAAGGTGGCTGGGAACGAACCAAAAAAGGTAAGCTAGTACCAAAATTGGGTGGAAAGATCACCACACTAACCAAAATTTTTGCCAATCCACACATGCCTCAAATTGACGACTACTATGAGCCGTTCACATTTGACTATCAACATCTTCATTCTGCGAAACAAAGCAAACATCAACCCACTGCGAGACCGCGTTCACTAATGAGTGGGAAACGTATGGAAAAAATAGAAACGGGACCAAATTGGGAAGAAATTCTCGGTGGCGAATTTGAAAAAAGAAGTAAAGATAAGAACTTTGATCAAATTGAAAAACAAATTTATGGAGAATATGAAAATACTTTCATGATGTATATGCCTCGTCTTTGTGAGCACTGCCTCAATCCGGCATGCGTCGCGGTATGTCCGAGCGGAGCGATATATAAAAGAGAAGAGGATGGCATAGTACTAATTGACCAGGATAAGTGTCGGGGCTGGCGTATGTGTGTCAGCGGGTGTCCTTATAAGAAGATTTACTTTAACTGGAAAAGTGGAAAATCAGAGAAATGTATTTTTTGCTTTCCTCGTATCGAAGCCGGTATGCCCACAGTATGTTCCGAAACTTGTGTTGGACGTATTAGATACCTCGGCGTCCTACTTTATGATGCTGATAGAATTGCAGAAGTAGCAGCCACCGAATCAGAGACGGATCTGTATCAAGAGCAACTATCTGTATTTCTTGACCCCAACGATCCTGAAGTACAAAAGCAAGCTAAAAAGGACGGAATTCCAGACTCTGTGATCGAGTCGGCCAAAAATTCTCCGGTCTACAAACTAGCAGTAGATTGGAAGCTTGCACTGCCCCTGCATCCGGAATACAGGACAATGCCGATGGTTTGGTATGTTCCCCCTCTCTCCCCTATTCAAAGTGCAGCTGACAATGGAACTATACCAAGCTCTGTCATAGGAAATGATAAGGTGATTCCTGACGTAGATTCATTACGGATACCTATAAAATATCTCGCCAACATGCTTAGCGCGGGCGATGAAGAGCCCGTGAGAACAGCGTTAAAACGACTTTTAGCTATGCGATCATACAAACGAGCCGAACACGTGGATGGCGAGAAAGATTATTCAGTTTTGGACGATGTTGGCCTTAGTGAATCTCAGGTTGAAGAAATGTATCGATACCTAGCTATAGCAAATTATGAAGATCGATTTGTTGTTCCTACCGCTCATCGAGAAGAAGCCTTGAAATACGCTCAAGCTGAGGCTAATGGATGTGGCTTCAGCTTTGGTAATGGCTGCAGTGATGGGAATAGCGATGTCAATATGTTTGGTGCTAAGAAAACTAACCGCAAAGACATTATTTCCTCAGTTCAAATTTGGCAGAAATAAATATGAAAATACTCAAAGTTTTAGCTCATCTCCTAGACTACCCTAATGAGCAAGTTCAACAACACTCTCATGAGTTACGGTTAGAAATCGATAGTAGCCAAGAACTACCGCCACAAATGAGGAGCAAACTTACCGCAGCAGTGGAAAGTATTTTTGATAAAGAATTAATGGAATCACAAGAAAGCTACGGCTTACTTTTTGATCAAGGACGTTCTTTATCTCTCCATCTTTTTGAACATGTTCATGGGGAGTCAAGAGATCGTGGCCAAGCTATGGTCGATTTAATGAATGTTTACTCAGAGCATGGGTTTGATCTCGATGCTTTAGAACTCCCCGACTATCTGCCTCTATTTTTAGAATACTTATCTAATCGACCTAATATGGAAGCACGTGAATGGTTAGCTGATGTTGCTCATATCATCGCAATTCTCTGCGCGCGTCTCTACGAACGCGAGCCAAACTATGGAGTAGTGATGGAGTCATTGTTAATCATCGCTGGCCAACAATCATTGCTGAATGAAATGCGAGACAAAGTAGACCAGGAAAAACCTGATAACACGCCGGAGGCCCTAGACAAAGAATGGGAAGAAACAGCTGTAACTTTCGGCAGCCCTGACAACGAGTGTAATCAAAGTAATAATCCGCAAAGAGTCTCCGAACAGCCTCTCAAATGGGTCGATGCAGCCGCTTCACAAACCTTTTAATTAATAAGGCACTATCATGAATATGGATTTAAATTTTATCATTTTTGCATTGTATCCTTACTTAGCACTGGCCATATGTGTCATTGGATGCTGGATAAGGTTTGACAGAGAGCAATACACTTGGCGAGCTGGATCAAGCCAACTTATGCGATCCAAAGGGATGGTAGTAGCGAGTAATTGTTTCCACATTGGCATTATTTTTATTCTTGCTGGTCATTTTGTAGGTTTATTGACTCCAGAATCTATCTACCATCATTTTATTTCAACCCCCACTAAACAACTGGTAGCCATGGTCTCTGGGGGTATATTTGGCATCATCTGTTTTATTGGCCTGACAATGCTTATCTACCGTAGACTGACAGATCCTAGAGTTCGTGCCACCAGTAGCTTCAGCGACATTGGAATTCTAATCCTGCTCTACATTCAACTCCTATTGGGTCTTGCCACTATTGTCGTATCCACAAGTCATATGGATGGATCAGTGATGGTGATGCTAGCTAATTGGGCCCAAAGTATCGTTACCCTGCGACCAAGTGAGGCTGCTTTAGCCATTAGCCCAGTCCATTTGATCTATAAGTTACATGTCTTTTTTGGTGTCAGTATCATTTTAGTATTCCCATTCACTCGGCTGACTCACATTATCAGTGCACCTATTTGGTATCTAGGGCGAAGATATCAAATCGTTCGTCAAAAACAGTACTAGGTTTTACTTCATCACCTCGCAGGGTTGAAAATATGAGATTTAAAATTACGTTCTTCTTATCATTGCTGTTAGTCCCGTTTAAAGTTTCTTCGACAACCACAAATCAAGAGACGTTCAGCACAGATACTCACGTTAACTTTCGATTACGTTATGAAGATGTATCAGTTGAAGAAAATAGTACTCAAGATGCTCAAGCTTTGACATTAAGAAGTCGAATCAATTTCAAATTTGGTCAAGAAAATGGTTTCAGTGGATTAGTCGAAATTGACCAAATATCTGTTCTAGGAATAGATAACTATAACGATACTATTAATGGAAAGTCCTCATATGCAAAAATTGTTGACCCTGCAGGGTCTGATCTCAATCAAGCATGGATAGGCTACAAATCTAGCTCTACTCAACTTAAATTTGGCAGACAGAGAATCCTATTGGACAACCAAAGATTTATAGGAGGGGTGGGGTTTCGTCAGAATGAACAAACCTACGATGCTTTTTCATTAAAGTACCAAGGACCGCAGGACCTCAGTGTTTACTATGCCCATATAGATCAAGTTAATCGTATTTTTGGTGACAAGTCGGTTAATGGAAAACATCAAAACAGTACCAATTTATTAAATATCAAGGCACCTGATTCTCCGATCGGTAAGTTCACAGCCTACGCATACTTGATAAACAACAAGCAAGTTTCCCGTTTTTCTACCAACACCTACGGGCTCAATCTCACTCATTCTCTGGGTCCACTCGATTATATCGCCGAGTATGCTTACCAAAAAAGCGCAGGTAATAACCTGCTCGATTACCATGCCAGTTATAAACGAGCCGTGGTCTCTTTCACCGAAACTACTGGAGTCTTCAGTATTGGTTATGAAAATCTAGGCTCGGACAAAGCACTGGCATCCTTTATCACACCCCTAGCCACCTTACATAAATTTCAAGGCTGGACTGATCAATTCTTGGTGACGCCAAAGGAAGGAATCAGTGATTTATTCCTATCTTTCACTAGTACAATTAAGGGTGTAAAAATCAAAACTATGATGCATCAGTTCAAGTCTGATCGGCTAGCACAAGGTGGCTTTAGTGATCTTGGAAGTGAATTTGCTCTGTCTGGAACAAAAAAATTAGGACGTTTTAATGTTGGTGTGAAGTACGCATCCTACAAAGCGGGAGATCTAATATTCAACAAGGTAGATACTGAGAAAATCTGGCTGACAATGACCATTCAAATCTAGATATCACCAAACGAATCTGCGTACTGGATTCAAAAAAGTAATACCTTAAAGGCAAGTTGATTGATACAAATCAAACACTCCCTTTCCTCAATGCTTTAATCTTGAAGCTAACTCAAGGCTCGACATGAAATTTCCAAATAACTCCCCTACTAGCTATTAAGAAGACTAGTTGACTTTGAGAGTCGAGATGAAATGCAAGTATTTAGGTTGTCATTATAGTGTTCCATTCCCGTAACACTAATTGGCCCCGTCTAACGGGGCCCTTTTTTTTCCAACCACTCAATGATGATTGCTAATCATTAAAATATTAAAAACACCCCAAGCTATTAACATTAATCCCACTGAAGAGCTGAACCAAGATGCTTTTAATACTGAAGTCATCCAATGTGCTCCTATACTAGCTGTCAACATCACGGGTAAGGTACCCAAACCAAATAATCCCATCAAATAGGCTCCTTTGATTGCATCCCCGTGCATCGCTGACCATGTCAAAGCACTGTATACAAGGCCACAAGGTAGAAACCCCCAAACCGCTCCTAAGCCCATTGCTTGCAGAGGACTATTTGCGGGTAAAAGTGGTCTAGCGAGTTGTTGAACCGGATTCCATAATATCTTTCCTGCCCGCTCAAGATAAACCAGCCCTCTCCACCAATTTAAGGTATACAAACCCATTGCAATCAACATGATACCAGCTGCATAACGCAGACCGATGCGCCAAAATGGTAAATCAATAACTCCAGCGGCCGCTCCCATCGCAGCTCCTAAAAAACCATAACTCAAAATTCGACCAAAATGGTAAGAGACCATACGAGTTTTGCTTTGAGATCCACTGGTGCCAACACCGATTGCAGTCGAAATCCCTCCACACATTCCAAGACAATGACCCGACCCGGCCAACCCTAAAAATATGGCTGCTAATACTTCACTCATTTCCACTACCATCCCTGTATGAATCATTCTTTGATTGATCTTCTTCAAAAATAATATGTGCATGACGATCTAGATCATCATATTGACCTGATTGGATGGCCCAAAAAATCAATTTCAACGTCACTACGCAAAATATCAGGGCTATTGGTATTAAAAAATAAAGAACTTCCATCAGATATCCCGATTTTCTAAATTCACATGATTCAATCGCATTGAATTTAATACGACCACCAAAGAACTCAGCGACATGCCTAACGCCGCAGCCCATGGCTGCACATAACCCAAAGCTGCCATAGGTATCGCGAAAAAATTATAGGATATTGCCCATCCAAAATTCTGTAGGATCTTACCGCGTGCCTTTATCGCTAATCTATGGGTTTTTTCTATACAAAGTAAATCACTGTTGGTAAATACGATGTCAGCCTTTACTCTTGCGATATCAGTCGCATCCGCCACAGCAACTCCTACAGTGGAGTGTAAGAGCACCGGTCCATCATTAGCACCATCGCCTACCATTAATACCTGATGTCCTCGCTGCTGCAAATCCATCACTATCCCAAGTTTGTCCTCAGGCGATAAGCCAAACTCTGCGCTATGGACGTTTAAAGATTGTGCTACCAAGCGCGCTTGTTGACTCGAATCTCCAGTGAGGATCATAGTTTTGATATTGTTATTCTTAAAATAAGAAATCATTTGGCGCGCATTAGGACGAAGTCTGTCGCGAACTCCAAAAAAACACAGTATATTTTTTCCTCTTGAAAGAACTATCCAGTGCATTGAAGAGTCAGGTAAGGTCACATCTCCAACGCACTCCTCAATAAATTGAGACTGGCCTAAACGATATTCAATTCCATTGTCCTTAAAAGTCAGGCCCATACCAGTCACATAAACTGGACAGTTGGCGTCATCGCTTTGAGCAATGTTACCTATAAAATCTACCATCTCATTTGAGGGCTGATTTTTTGACGTGCCTGAGTCATGCCTGAAAGCCGAAGATATAGGATGCCGTGAATATTTTTGCAGTGCACATGCATACAAATAGCAGTCATTCGCAGAGAAATTGCTCGTTGGCCTAATTTCAACACACTCGAAATCACCATCGGTGAGTGTTCCTGTTTTGTCAAAAATTGCATAGTCAATCCTACTTAACTCCTCCATAGCATTTTCGCTACGAATTAAGCCACCCATATATTGAAGCCTTGACGCTGCACTAGTCAGCACAGTGGGGGTAGCTAACCCTAGTGCACAGGGGCAGCTCACAACTAATACTGATAAAGCAATCCAAAAACTGTTTGAAGCATCAATCCACCACCAGATTAATCCCGACGTCAATGACAGCAAAAGGACTATTGCTACGAAATAACTGGCAATGGCATCTGCCATTTTTGCTATTCTAGGTTTCTTGGTCTCAGCCGAAGCCACAGCTGATTGAAGCGCATCAAATCGAGTTAAACCAACTGGGTTAGTTACCCTTATATCGACTGATTTAGAGAGATTGCATGTTCCGGCGAAAAGTAGCTCTCCAACTCTGACAGTTCTCGGGAGAGATTCCCCGGTAAAAATACTCTCATCTACTTCAGTTTCACCAGACAAAAGTTCACCATCCACTGGAATAATATCCCCGTGAAAGATACGAAGTCGATCATTAACCACAATCTGTTGTGTTGGAACGAGATGGATCTCATCCAAAATAATGCGTGATGCTAACAAGGGCAAGTTATCATGTGTTTGCTGGAGTAATTGACTATTTTTAAACCGATTTCGTTGCTCAAAATAGCGTGCAATTAATAGGAAAAAAGTAACCATCACGACGGAATCAAAATACACTGTGCCGCTGGAAGTGAACGTAGCATAAATAGAGGCTAAGGTTGCTGTTGCTATTGCAACAGCGATCGGAAGGTCCATCACTAGGGCACCAACACGAAGATGCCGCCAAGCGCTAATAAAAAAATCTCGTGCGCTAAAAGACACAACGAACATAGCAATAGGTAGACTCACCCATCTCATAAGTTGCACATAATTGGAGTCCATGCCTTGGATATCTCCTGCATGCAATGCAATTGCAAACATACCCACCTGCATCATTCCCAAACCAGCGACGGAAAGTTGTGTGAGAAGTCTTTTATTCTCTTCAAAAAGAATCGTGTTTCGCTCAGATGTTGTAAATGGTTGGACTTCATAACCTAGGCTAGCGACCGCTCTCATCACATTCGATAATGGAGCGTTAGGGCAAATATCTACTGTTAGACTTGCATCGCCTAGCTGTACTAAGGCGGCCCTGACATCACTTAATTGCAAAACTTGTTTCTCTATCAACCAGGAGCAAGCTGCACAGGTCATACCTGTAATTAATAATTTGATTCGCTCAGAATCCTCGAAAACTTCATTGATTAGGGATTCTCGAATCGTTGGATCGTCATAACCTGCGAATTTCGAGTCTAATAATTCTAGATCTGGAGGCGGTGCATAATGCGTTCGACGATCGTAAAAAGCTTCCATACCATGAGTCGCAATCATTTCTGCCACTGCCAAACAGCCTGGGCAGCACATGCTCCTCTTTTTCCCTCCAATAACCGTTTGGAAAGTTAAACTGACATCTAGTTTTTCTCCACAATGAAAGCACTCTGTCGGTTGATCACAATTTATTGACGGTGAGGGGATAAGAGAAGAAATAGCCATTACTGAAGACTACTCTCTTGGACTTGACCATTAACTAGCCAATTTGATTTTTTTAGATCTTCTAAAGACCACAGCCAACGAGTATTATCAAAATGCTCGACGTTTCCAACAAACTCATCACGAGATACTGACGTTAGATATATCTGAAGATCTTTACTAGCATCGAAAGGATGCGTCAGGTTTAAAACTAAAGCAGCGTTATGGTCAATATTCTTCGTCGTCACAATTATTTCAGTATGGGAAAAAGCCAGACTGGCACTTATCCCTAGTTCTGAAGCCTTTTTCCTACGCTCTAATCGCTGATTTATCGCAAGGCCCACTTTATAGTAGTCATCTGCGACCAAATCATCCGCATTATTTACCGCAATAGCCACGGTAACCAAGCTTGCTGCCACAGCTGAGCCCAGAAGCGTAATAATAAACCATGGCCAGAACTGCTTATACCAAGGTAACACATCAAGGTTATCCTTTATTAATTTCATAATTCTGGCCTGATAAAGCGAGACTCCACTTTAGTTTTAAGTTCCATATTGGTTTGGGCTTCCAAATTGAAGAAAATTACCTGATTTAACGGCGCCGCTGTATCTGGTGGAACCTTAAGCCGTATAGAAAAATGTAAATCTTCTCCAGCTCTAACCTCGGGTTCGCGATTTCCTATCAATTGAGCATTCGCTAAATTCTCAACACTTAAATTATAGCGGTATGTGGCATTTGTCATATTAATGATATGTAAAGTGTAAATATTCTCTATATAACCATTAGTATTTTTAACAAAAAGTTCACCTCGATCTCGCGTCACTGTCATCTCTAAAGGAGTTCGATTTACCAAGGTGTAGGCAAATAAAGTCACCATAAGAATAAATACTGATAAATAACCAACAATTCTTGGTCTGAACCAATGCATTACTCCGCCAGCTAAGGTACTTTCGCTTGTGTATGAAATCAAATTAGGTGGATAACCCATTTTATTCATCACAGAGTCACATGCGTCTATACAAAGGGCGCAGCCTATACACTGATACTGAAGTCCATCTCTAATATCAATACCTGTAGGACAAACTTGCACGCAGAGTTGACAATCAATGCAATCTCCCAAACTGGAATGAATCCTCTTGCTTGTCCGTTTACGTGCTCCCCGAGTTTCTCCTCTAAGAGAGTCATAAGATACGATAAGAGTGTGATGATCAAACATGACAGATTGAAATCGCGCGTAGGGGCACATATATTGACAAACCTGCTCGCGCATCCAACCAGCGTTGATATAAGTTGCAAGAGTAAAAAATAAAATCCAAGAAGCAGGCCAAGCGCTAACTCTTATGTAGCATAGGTCGACGCTTAGCTCCCTGATAGGATAAAAATAACCTATAAATGTAAATGCTGTTAAAAAACCTACGAATAGCCAACTACCGTGTTTTAAAATTTTCCGATAAAACTTTTCGATACTCCAAGGTGCTTTGTCTCGCTTTATACGTTGATTCCTACTACCCTCAAACAACTGCTCAAGATACATATAAATGGCTGTCCACACCGTTTGAGGACATGTATAGCCACACCACACTCTCCCCACGATTGCAGTCACCATAAACAGCCCATAGGCCGCAATAATTAGTACAAGTGCTAGCAAAAAGAAATCTTGAGGCCAAAACGTTAAACCAAAAATGTGGAATTTTCGGGCTGGTAGATCAAATAAAATAGTTTGACGAGAATCCCAAATAAGCCAAGGCAGACCGAAGTACGTCACCAATAATGGCCAGCCAGTGTAAAGCCTGATTTTTTGGAAAAAACCCTCTATTTTACGGGTATATATCCTCTCACGCCGCTGATAGAGGTCAACCTCACCTACCTCAGCAGGTGCAACCTCCTTTAAAATAATATCGTGAGAATCATGCATATATCAGGGGTGTCGCTTCGTGAATCATGTTTCTAAAAAGTTGGGTTTCGCAGAATAAGATGGTTAATTTTTGTCTTCAAAACGCAAACTTGTCACATAGGCAGTCAAAATATGTAATTTGGCTTCACTCAGAATGGTGTTTTGAGCAGGCATCATACCTGTCCGCCCATATCGCAGCGTTTGCGCGATCTCAGACTTACTACCTCCGTATAGCCATACATCATCAGTCAGGTTTGGTGCACCTATCATCTGATTGCCAGTTCCATCAGGCTGATGGCATCCGCCACAATACATCACAAAATTTTCTGACCTTGATATTAAAGAAGGAGTAGTTTGAGCCTGTTTGTTGAGCGACAAAATATATTCCGTCATTTCCTCAAGCCCCTGATCCCCCAACACTCCCTGCCAAGCAGGCATTACAGCCTGTCTTCCGTTAATAAGTGTATTTTTTATGTCTTTTACATCTCCACCCCAAATCCAATCACTATCAGTTAGATCAGGAAATCCATAGGAACCTCTCCCATCGCTACCATGGCATTGTGCACAGTGATTACCAAACAATCTTTGACCCATCCTATGTACAGCAGGATCCGCAGCAATTTCTCCAACTGAGCGAGAGAGGTAGCTTTCTCGAATTTCTTGGTATTTTAATTCAGCAGTAGCCACTGCCTGATCATGTTCACTATGCTGACTCCACCCCAAAACCCCTTGATAATTTCCCATCCCCGGATAAAAAATTAGGTATCCAACACCCCAGACAATCGTGATGACAAACATCCAAAACCACCAAGCAGGCAATGGATTGTCATACTCTTCGATTCCGTCATAAATATGACCAGTAGTTTCAGCAGAATTGTCGTCACGCTTCTGGTTAGCCAACAAAATCCAGGTTATCGCCACCAATGTGATCATTGTCAAGACGATTATCCAGTTACTCCAAAAATTACTCATGATCACTCTCCTGAGCATCTGCTAAATCTTTTTTGTCATCCTCAAACGGAAGTCTTGAAGCTTCATCAAACTCTAGCCTTTGACGGTCGCTGTATGCCCATATAACAAGGCCTATGAATGAAACAAATACAAAAATTGTACTTAATCCCCTAAGGTCATTTATATCCATCAACGCCTCTCTGACAACACGGTGCCCAAGTTCTGCAAATAAGCTACCACTGCATCGATCTCTTTTTTGCCCTTAACGCTAGCACTCGCAGTCTCAATCTCCGCATCAGTGTATGGAACACCTAAAGTTTTAAGTGTTTGTAGCTTTTTGGGTGTTACCTCCGAATTAATTTCATTTTCAAATAGCCATGGAAAAGACGGCATATTACTCTCTGGAACAACATCTCTTGGATTACCAAGGTGCACTCTATGCCACTGATCACTGTATCGGCCACCAACTCTTGCTAGATCGGGGCCAGTCCGCTTTGAGCCCCAGAGAAATGGACGATCATAGACAAACTCTCCGGCTACCGAATAATGGCCATAGCGCTCGCTCTCAGCCCTCAAAGATCTGATCATCTGAGAATGGCATGTATTGCAGCCCTCTCTGATATAAATATCTCTCCCTTCAAGTTGCAATGGAGTGAGAGGCTTCAATCCTGCAACGGGCTCAGCCAATTGCTTAGAAAAAATTAAGGGTACAAGCTCTACCAATGTCCCAAAGCTAATAGCGACAATTATCAATACAATCATTATGCTAATATTTTTTTCGACAATATCGTGCTTCATGATGATGCCTCCTCCAAGGGGTAAGTATGCTGCGATTCAGCTGCATGAGTACCATCTTCTCGGATCGTCATGAAAACGTTATAAGCCATCACCAACATTCCAAGGAAGAATGTCAGACCACCAATAAGACGCACTATATAGCCAGGATAGCTAGCAACGAGAGACTCGACAAAGGTATACGTTAAGGTACCGTCTTGGTTATAGGCACGCCACATAAGGCCTTGAATAATTCCATTGACCCACATGGAAGCGATATAAAGTACAGTGCCAATTGTGGACATCCAAAAATGAGTATTTATTAAATTGGTGCTGTACATTTCTTTCTTGTTGAACAAAATTGGTATTAGATGATACAGAGACCCTATTGATATCATTGCAACCCAGCCTAGCGCACCTGAATGCACGTGCCCTATCGTCCAGTCAGTGTAATGACTAAGAGCATTAACGGTTCGTATGGACATCATAGGACCTTCAAATGTTGACATTCCATAGAACGACAAGCTAACTACCAAGAATCGTAAAATAGGGTCTGAACGTAACTTATGCCAAGCTCCCGAGAGAGTCATGATTCCATTAATCATCCCTCCCCAACTTGGGGCCAAAAGTATAAGAGACATCACCATTCCTAAACTCTGTGCCCAATCAGGTAAGGCAGTGTAATGAAGATGGTGAGGTCCGGCCCAAATATACACTGCAACCAGTGCCCAAAAATGAACAATACTTAATCTATAAGAATACACAGGACGCTCAGCCTGCTTGGGCACAAAGTAATACATCATGCCCAAAAATCCAGCAGTCAGAAAAAAACCTACTGCATTATGACCGTACCACCACTGCACCATTGCATCCGCAGTTCCAGCAAAAAGACTGTAAGACTTAAATAAATTAACGGGCAAGACTGCGCTATTTATGACATGCAATACTGCCACTGCTATTATGAATGCTCCAAAGAACCAGTTAGCCACATAAATATGACTAACTTTGCGTTTAGCAATCGTCCCAAAAAAGACATAAGCATAAACCAGCCAGACAACTGTAATAATGATATCTATAGGCCAGATCAACTCCGCATATTCCTTAGAAGAGGTCAATCCCATTGGCAAAGTGATAGCTGCGAGTACGATAACAAGTTGCCAGCCATAAAAAGTAAAGGCAGCTAGCGCACCTGAAACAAGAGGAGCCCGTGTGGTTCGTTGAACCACATAATATGAGGTCGCAAATAAAGCGCATCCACCGAAGGCAAAAACTACAGCATTTGTGTGCAAGGGTCTTAAACGACCAAAGCTTAACCACGGCAAATCAAAGTTCAATTCAGGCCAAACTAATTGAGCTGCAATGAATACCCCTACCAGCATACCCACAATTCCCCAGACTATTGTCATAAGCGCGAACTGTTTAACCACTTTATAATTGTAGATATGCGCATCCTGATGGATATTAGTTTCTGTCATAAGGAAATTCCGCTTGTGAACAACAATTTGAGATTACTGATCTGTAAATTGCGGGGCAAATCCAAACTCCCACAAAAGAATTGAAACAACTAGGATGCATACAAACATCACCAGAGCGATAGCAACGATGGCACTGGAAAATAAAAATCCTCTCTCCTGAGGAATCTTCATCACTATGGGAATCCCGAGATACAGCAGATATACAGCCCACGCAAGCGCGATAATACCAATGAAAAAGTCCAGCCATAGTAAAGGGTAGAGTCCAACGGTTCCCGCGACAAAAAGAGGTGTGCAAGCAAGGGCTGAAATAACAATACCCCGAGTCACAGTGGACTCAGCACCATAGGTTTCTGACATCCAATGAATAGAGTAGCCTATAATGACAACAGCCAAGACCATCGCCGCATAAAACATTAGAGAGAGTTCTATCGCACTGACTTCTGTGAGCCGAGTCACTACGTTTGAGTTTCCAACAGTCCAACCGATTTGACTCGTTCCGAAATACCACGCCAAGGAGGGGAAAGCAGCCAAAAAAAACGGGTATAAACTTAGAGCTTTTATTAATGAATCAGGAAGCTCTGCTATTGTTTGCCAGCCTTTTCTCGGCCTCACCATTAACTCAAAGCCATAATGAATCACTTGAACCTCCCAGATCAAAACTCAATCGGATTTAAACGTAGTTTAAATCGCTACAAGAATTTTTTTTTGATCCAGATCAAGCTCTACATTTATGGATAGATGAATGTAGTCTGCTTTATTTTGACCATTGAACCCGAGCAACTTTTAATAATGAGTCGTATTGCACTATTTCGACTTCCTTATTATTTATAACAACAATTTCTTGTTTTTGTAATCGCCCAATCACTCGACTAATAGTCTCAATAGTCAGGCCAAGATAGTTGCCAATATCAACTCTAGACATGGGCAGTCTGAAACGTGTCGAGCTGAGGTTTCGTCTCGAATTCCGTGAGGAAATACTTAGTAAAAATGCAGCAAAGCGCTCTTCCGCAGAACTTTTACCAAGCAGTGTAATTAATTGTTGATCTTCTGTAATTTCTCGACTCATCAACTGAAAGAAGTGACTTTGTAAGCTTGGCAACTTAGCGCTAAGCTCTCCCAGGGACTTAAATGGGATTTCACAAACCGCGGAGGTTTCGAGCGCTACAGCATTAGACTGATGAATATTTCTGCTAATTCCATCCATACCCAAAAGCTCACCAGGAAAGTAAAATCCGGCAACCTGCTCTCGACCATCTTCGGAAATTGAGAAGGTTTTGACAGTGCCAGATCGGACTGCATAAATAGAAGTGAAAGTGCCCCCTTCATAGAAAATATGCTCACCTTTTTGCACTGGCCTACCACGTTGGATTATTGCATCTAGATCATCAACATCAGAACCATTGAGAGACAGTGGCAGACATAGCGTATTAAGGCGACAGTTATTACAACTTATCTTAAAATTGTGGTGGCAGGATGTCTCCCTCACCAAACGTAATTGTTGCTCCATAGTATTATACTCCCGTGTACTTTCCTTGAGCGCTGACAGTCAATTCAAAAGAACCTGAACTGAGCTATATTTTTAACTCCTTGCTATACGTCAACGAATTATATTATATTTTCTTATATTATTTTTGAGTATTTAATATTACTTGGCGTGAATTTTAACCAAGCATCAAATGTCATACATATTTGTCGTAAAAAGTGCCTCCCAATCTGGGTGAGCACAAACACTTCATTATTACTATAGACTAACCCATCTTTTTCAAACTCATGCATTTGTTTCAATTCTTCTTTAAAGTAACTTTCAGCGTCTTGACCATATTTTTTGCATACGGCTTTGGGCGAAAATTCAAGAGAACAACAGATTTCCATAATAACTTCTCGACGAAGCATATCGTCTTTCGAGAGAAGCAATCCACGATATAACGCATTATTACCTGATTCAATGCGATCATAATACCGCTCTAACTTTACTTCATTTTGAACCATCAAAGGCCCTACTTGAGAGATTGCTGAATGACCAAGCCCGATCATATCTGATGCTTTTTTAAGCGAATATCCTTGGAAATTACGCTGAAGAGTATTGTCATTGCGAGCCGTAGCTAAAGGGTCATGTTTTTTTACGTAATGATCAAGGCCAACTAGTTCGTAGCCAGAACCTCTTAAAATAGCATCAATGTGCTGCTGTAACTTTAGCCTTTGCTCTGCATTTGGCAGCGTTAGTCGATCAATCGCTCGTTGTGCTAAAAATCGATGAGGAAGGTGAGCATAGTTATAGCACGCTATTCTGTCTGGCGATAGCGAAACTACCTGCTCGAGAGTTTTAGTAAAACTCTTAACATTTTGGTGTGGTAGGCCATAAATTAGATCAAACGATAGAGACGCGAAATCATGTGCTCTTGCTTCTTTGACTAACTCCTGCACGCGCTCATAAGGTTGGACTCGATTAATCGCTTTTTGGACCGTGGGATCAAAATCTTGAATTCCTAGACTCAAACGGTTAAACCCTAACCCTTTAAGTAAAGCTATGATTCTTCCATCTACTGTCCGTGGGTCTATTTCTATGGAGTATTCTCTGTCTGGATCGCTTACTAAAACATAGTGTTGTGCCAAAAGATGCATCAACTCCGTCAACTCAGAAGCAGATAAATAAGTTGGTGTTCCGCCACCCCAATGCAGTTGAGTGACCGGCCGCTTATTCAAATCCCAAGTTTGGTATATATCTAACTCCTTGGATAAAGCTGAGAGATAACGTGTGGCAAATCTTTTCTTTCCTGTTACTACCTTATTACACGCACAGTAGTAGCAAATAGATTCGCAAAACGGGATGTGGGTATAAACCGATAATGGTTGGTTATGTTGTTCCACAGGCAATATCTTGACCGCCTTCTCAAGTGTCTCAAAAGAAAAATCTTCGCGCATATGGGGTGATGTTGGGTAAGACGTATACCGTGGCCCTTCCCCTCTGTACTTCGATGCCAGCGCAAGAAGCTGATCGGGTAAATTCGTCGACGTTGAAGCTAAAGTCATCAAAAACAGTTCACTTTCTACAAAAGCTCAGGATAAACCTAACAACAAAAAATGATATTGATTTAAATCAACATTCACACCGACAGACTAACCCCAGTCAAAACGCTGTTACTGTCAAACTTCGGTCAAGCTACAATCTCAACTAAAATACTATAGTCTATTCAGGCCGCATGTGAGGGAACAACAAAACGTCTCTAATAGACGGAGAATCCGTGAGCAACATAACTAACCGATCAATACCAATACCCTCGCCAGCGGTTGGAGGCATGCCATGCTCAAGAGCTCGGATATAGTCCGCATCAAAGTGCATAGCCTCAACATCACCCGCATCTTTCTCGGCAACTTGTTGTTTAAAGCGTGCCTCTTGATCCTCTGGGTCATTTAGCTCAGAAAAACCATTGGCAATCTCTCTGCCCCCCACGAAAAACTCAAATCGATCAGTCACAAAGGAATCTTCATCATTACGCCGAGCTAAGGGGGACACTTCGGCGGGGTACATGGTGATGAACGTTGGTTGCTCCAAAAGATGTTCAACTGTTTTTTCAAATATTTCGATCTGAACCTTTCCTAAACCCCAGATATCTTTGAGAGGGATATGTAAGTCACTCGCGATTTTACGAGCTTCAACTTCATCACTCAGTTGATCTGCATTAATAGAAGGGTTGTATTGAAGAATCGAATCAAACACCGATAGTCGGGCAAAAGGCTCTGCGAGATCATAATGAGTTTCACTTTGAATTTCGCCATCAGCATCTTTTACTGTATTAACTACTTTGGTAGTTCCCAAAACCTCAGTGGTCATTTTGCGCAGCATATCTTCAGTAAGATCCATCAAATCATTAAAGTCGGCATAGGCCTGATAGAACTCAAGCATCGTGAATTCAGGATTATGGCGAGTTGAAAGGCCCTCGTTTCTGAAATTACGGTTTATCTCATAAACACGTTCAAAGCCACCAACCACAAGCCGTTTGAGATACAGTTCAGGCGCAATTCGCAGATACATGTCAATATCTAAAGCATTATGGTGAGTCACAAATGGGCGTGCCACTGCACCACCCGGTATCACTTGGAGCATTGGAGTTTCAACTTCCAGGTAATCTGCGTCATTCAGGTAGCGCCTAATAAAGTCCACCACCTTAGAGCGCACACGGAATGTATTGCGAACATCGGGATTAACAATCAAATCAACATAACGCTGCCGATAGCGCATCTCTTGGTCAGCAAGGCCATGAAATTTATCAGGCAAGGGCCTTAAAGCTTTAGTCAGCAAGAGGTATTCGTCCATCTGCACATACAAATCACCCTTGCCTGACTTATGTAATGCTCCAGTAATGCCAACGATGTCGCCTAAATCCAAAGACTTTGCAAAGGGTCGAGCCTCTTTGGTTACATACAATTGAATACGATCAGAACTATCCTGAACCACAATGAAAGCACCCCGGTTACGAATAACTCTACCCGCAACACTAACCACTTTTCCCAGGGTTTCTAATTGCTCTTTAGACTGATCGCCAAACTCAGATTGTAACTGGCCGGCTTTATGGGCTGGCTGAAACTGATTTGGAAACGTTGCTCCATCTTGAGTGCGAAGCACATCCAGCTTGGCACGTCGTTCAGCAATAAGTTTGTTTTCATCCTGTTGATCAGTCATGTTTACTCTATTTGTTATGTTAGTTTTTAAAGCCCCGCTTTCAGCGAAGCAACTATAAATTGGTCTAACTTTCCATCTAAAACCGCTTGAGTATTGCGTGTCTCAATATTTGTGCGCAGATCTTTGATTCGAGCATCGTCCAAAACATAAGAACGAATTTGACTACCCCAACCAATATCAGACTTAGTATCCTCTGTAGCCTGCGCCGCCTCCTGCCGTTTACTTACCTCTAATTCGTAAAGTCTAGCTCGCAACATTTGCCAGCATTTGTCGCGATTCTGGTGCTGGGATCGTTGACTCTGGCTTTGCACCACTATACCACTGGGGCCATGGGTGAGTCTCACTGCGGAATCAGTTTTATTAATATGCTGACCGCCGGCTCCAGAGGCGCGATAAGTATCAGTGCGCACGTCAGAGGGGTCAATTTCAATGTCAATGTTGTCATCAATTTCTGGGGAAATAAACACCGCTGCAAAAGAGGTATGACGACGATTTCCTGAGTCGAAAGGTGACTTTCGAACCAATCGATGAACACCAATCTCTGTTCTCAGCCAACCAAAGGCATATTCCCCCAAAACCTCTACTGTTGCACTCTTAATGCCGGCTACTTCCCCAGCGGAACACTCGACTAACTCAGCTTTAAAGCCCTTATCATCAGCCCAACGTAAATACATTCGCAACAACATCTCAGCCCAATCTTGAGCTTCGGTACCACCAGAACCAGACTGAATCTCTAAGAAAGCATTATTTGTATCCATCGGGCCAGAGAACATGCGGCGAAACTCTAGTTTAGCTAATTGAGTTTCAAGATCCGACATGTCCGATTCCACATCAGACACAGTATCTGCGTCATCTTCTTCAACAGCCATATCTAGTAATTCGCGAGCATCGGCAACTCCCGTATCAAGATCTTCGATTGTTTTTACTACGACTTCTAGAGAGGAACGCTCACGACCCAATTCCTGAGCTATCTCAGGCTCATTCCACACATTTGGCTCTCCCAGCTCTAGCTCAACCTCTGCAAGTCGCTCTTTACGATTATCATAGTCAAAGATACCCCCTGAGCACGTCAGTGCGTGTTTGGAGATCCTCTAGGGCTGTATACAATGGGCTAACTTCCATGATTTCGTGACTACCTTTTTCGTGTGGGTCTTGGTTTGCAAGGCAGCATTTTACCCTACCTAAGACAGCACACCAAGGGAAACTAATATAGTTGATTAACCGCGTTCAGTAGCGCACCATACTCGCCACAAAATTATTCTTAAAGGGGACTCAATATGCCTAAAAAGGTGCTGCTTTTCGTTATTATTCTGTCTACTTACCTATTACTTTGGCCAGTACCTATTGACCCAGTCAGTTGGGAAGCACCCAAGGATCAAGGCTTTGTGGGTGATTTTGAGCAAAACACCCGCCTAGAGACCATCGAAATTATCAATCTGCCTGATACTCATGGGCCTGAGGGTTTGGCATTAAAGGGTAGCGAGATATACGCTGCGACTCGAGAAGGCTGGATTGTTCGTTATAACGAAGGTACTGGTGAGCAAATTAAGTGGGTCAATACCGAGGGTAGTCCACTGGGACTAGTGTTCGATAAAGAAAATAATCTTCTCATTGCAGATGCCTATAAGGGTCTGTTGAAGGTAACTCCATCGGGAGAATTATCAGTTTTAACGCGCTCTGTGAACGGTACTGATATTGACTATGCAGACGACCTGGATATAACCGCTGACGGTAAGATCTATTTTAGTGACGCATCGACAAAATTTGGTGCCCATATGGGAGGTACCTATGCTGCTAGTTTGCTAGACACTATGGAGCATGGTGGCCACGGGCGTCTGCTTGTATACGATCCAATTGATGAATCAACAAAAATACTAATGGATGGACTTAACTTTGCTAATGGCGTGGCTGCTGATGCCAATAGCGAGTTCATTTTGGTTAACGAAACAGGTGGCTATCGCATCCACAAGTATTGGTTAAAAGGTCCTAAAACTGGTCAGTCCGACGTGCTAATTGATAATTTACCCGGTTTCCCTGACAACATCGTGCGCGGTCGTGATGGCCGTTTTTGGGTGGGATTAGTGTCACCCCGAAGTAAGGCTCTTGATAATCTATCATCTTCACCAATTTTGCGAAAAGTGGTTCAGCGACTTCCCGCATTTATGCGGCCTCAGGCGGTTCCCTACAGCCATGTTTTTGCTATGAATGGTGAGGGAGAAGTTCTGATTTCACTGCAAGATCCTAACGGTGAGCACCACACCAATACAGGTGCACTTGAGACAGATGATTGGCTGTACATTAGCAGTCTCCATGCAGATAACCTGGCCAGAATAAGCTGGAGCAATGTGGCAATGGAACAAGTTGACTAACAGTATGAATGGAACAAATTTACCGTTTACAAATGGGCTGAAAAACACATTTCTAGAATCGTTTAACGATCAAGGTGATCTGCATTTTGCAGTCGTGGCCTCTCAGCCGCTAACGAAACCCGTTTTTGTAAGTATCAATAATCTATTGTGTGAAGAGTTGGGTTTAGACCCTGGCCTCATATCCAGTGAATCCATGCTGAGTCTAATGGCAGGCGATTTGTCTGAGGTAAATCTGCAGCCAATTTCTTTGGTGTATTCAGGACACCAATTTGGGGTTTGGGCCGGCCAATTAGGCGATGGCCGAGCTATGACTTTAGGGGAGTTAGAAGTTAAAAATACCAATAGTGGAGAAACTCAACTATGGGACATCCAACTTAAGGGAGCTGGTACGACCCCCTATTCTCGTTTTGCTGATGGACGAGCAGTACTACGTTCAAGTATTCGTGAATACCTCTGCTCTGAAGCTATGCACGGACTTGGTATAGCGACTACTCGAGCCCTCTGCCTTGTCGATAGTAAGACCCCCGTTTATCGTGAAGAAGTGGAGAGCGCTGCAACTCTATGCCGAGTAGCCCGCAGTCATATCCGCTTTGGATCTTTTGAGCATTTTCACTATCGCAATCAGCCTGATGCGGCTAAAAATTTGGCCGACTATGTGATTTCCAGACATTTCCCAGATTGGGTTGGTGAGGATGATCGCTACGGAAATCTAATTACTCACACAGTTACTGCGACCGCAAAAATGATCGCTCAGTGGCAGTCTGTTGGGTTTTCTCATGGGGTAATGAATACTGACAATATGTCGATCCTGGGTGACACCATTGACTATGGGCCGTTTGGCTTTCTCGACGTCTACGATCCAGACTTTATTTGTAATCATTCGGATACCAATGGTCGATACTCGTTCAAAAACCAACCCTCTGTGGGGTTGTGGAATCTAAATGCCTTGGCCACTTCATTAATGTCCCTGATTCCTTCAGAGCTATTGGTCGATGCATTAAAAACCTACGAGCCGACGTTTTTGCGAGTCTACCGCGAACTGATGTCAACAAAGTTGGGGTTGGAGGAATATCGCCACAGTGATGAGACCCTAATTAACGATCTGTTGGCCCTAATGGCAGAAAATCAAGTGGATTACACTTTATTCTTTAGACAACTTTGTTACTTCTCAGAGGATCAACGGGAGGTGCGCAATCTATTTATTGACCGCGAAGCCTTTGATGTTTGGGTCGAACTTTACCTACAACGTTTGCGGCAGCAAGATAGCTCAGATTCTGAGCGTTCAGCGATAATGCTGCAAACAAACCCTAAATATATCCTCCGTAACTACATGGCCCAAGCAGCTATCGAAAAAGCCCAACAAGGTGATTATTCAGAGGTCAATCTGTTGCTCGAAATACTACAAAGCCCATTTGAAGAACACCCCCACGCGAATCACTACGCAGGGTTGCCGCCTGACTGGGCAGAGACTATATCGGTAAGCTGTTCTTCATGAGGCCTTCCTCACATCCTTGTGAGTAACAAGGAAGAGATATAGAGCAGTTGCCATGCCCGCGGCACCAGTAATCATGCACATAACCACAATTTGATAACGGACGGCAATCAAAGGAGATACTCCTGATAATATCTGGCCTGTCATCATTCCAGGAAGTGAAACCAATCCCACAGCCAACAAACTATTGAATATCGGAATCAAACCAGCCTTAAATGCGTGATTACGTGCATTGACACTTTCCATACCCTGCTTTATTTCCATGGCAAAGCGCTCAGCAGCGACACTCACTGTGTTCATAGCGCTGGCAAAAATCATTCCCGCTAGCGGAATCAAGGTATTGGCTTTATACCATGGATCAATATTAAGAACGAAATAGGTAATGAAGATTAAGGTCACCCCACCGCCAAAAGTAATAGCGATAAGCGCCCTGGTATAGTCACCTTTTGTTTTGTCTTCTCCAAGGGGCTTTAGAGCGATAGAACTTGCAATAAGCAACATTCCACTGAGGATACCAAGCACTAAAGCAGATGAATCTATCGAAAAGATCCAGGTCAAAGCGTAACCAATAAGGGTCAACTGAATTAGCATTCGCGCCAACGCAACAAAACCATCGCTGACATTAAGGGACCAACGAAACATGATGACCAAGACCAAAATCACTGGAACAAAGGCAAATAAAACATTAACCACTGGTATAGTATTCAAAATTCATATTCTCTTTAGTCCTTTGGAGTTTAATAGATCGACTTAAACTATTCATCTACTCCTGTAACAAGTACTGATCAATCATCCACTTGTTTTTGTTTGTGTATTAGTTTGAATAACGGTATTTTGTTATTACTGAGAGGATTATGAAAATGGAAAAATATACTAGCTTTAAAGATTTTTACCCTTACTACTTGAGTGAACACAATAACAAGCATACAAAGCTACTTCACTTTATAGGTACATCCATATCCATCTACTTCTATATCAAATTCTTTATGTCATTTAATGTTTTATATTTATTAGGTTCGTTACTCGCTGGTTATAGTTTTGCTTGGACTGGCCACTTTTTTATCGAACACAACAGACCTGCGACATTTAAATACCCTATTTATAGCTTCATTGGGGATCACCTCATGTATCTGGAAATTATTAAAGGGAAACACAAGATTTTTTAAGTAATACTATTAAACCTCCCGTCTCATAGGCTCAAGGAAATGCAATGAAATTTTTATTAACTCTATCATTTTGCGCTCTCGTACTTTACACAGCATTTGCTAATGCTTCAGAAAAGCACGATATTCAACCGTCTTTGACTATGAGCGCGCACTCATCTGTAGCGGATGCGTTATCACTGAACGTGTTTAAAAGTCCCACGTGCGGTTGCTGCCAAAAATGGATTGATCATATAGAGCTCTCTGGGTTTAAAGCTACAGCTCACGACACAGATAGACTAAACCAAATAAAAACTGAGCGCGGAATCTTGCCCCAATATCAATCCTGTCATACTGCCATATCGAAAAATGGTTTTGTGTTCGAAGGGCACATACCTGCTAAAATCGTAAAGCAGTTTTTGGATAATCCACCACAAGATGCTATCGGTCTAGCCGTTCCTGGCATGCCCATGGGCTCTCCAGGCATGGAGATGGGCAATATGCGAGATGACTATAACGTGCTGTTACTTAAAAACGATGGTAGCTCTGATATTTATGAGCAGATCATAAAACCTAGATGACACAAAGAATTCATAGACTAGCTATAAAATTACTCGGATACTACGGGTTTAAATTTGTACACTATTTTTCCCGCTCTACCTTTGCCATAATGAAACTATGAAAAAATTCATAATCACTGCTAGCTTGCTACTTAGCCCCTTCGCCACTGCGGATATCTTCCGGGTGTTTAGAGAAGATGATGGCTCAACCAACTGGCAATGGATTGCTAACTTTTCTAGTAGTATTCTCATTCTTGCGCTGACTTATACTGTGCTGCGGTTATTCGTAAGTCGGCGACAAGCACATCAATATAATAACGAATTGGAAGAAATTCGTGCTCAGTTAGAGAAGCGGGTTCTTGAGCGAACGGCAACCTTGAATGAATCAAACACTTTACTGACTGAAAGCAATAAGGCGCTGGAAGCAGAGATTAGTAAGCATTTAACGACGACTTCTCAGTTAAGGCAATCAGAGTCCTATATTTCTGAAATCCTACAATCAATGCCCCTTATGCTTATCGGGTTAAACAAAGACAATCAAATTACTCAGTGGAACCCGCGAGCTGAAGAAGTCTCAGGGTTAGCCGCAACCAAGGTTATCGGTAAAGATTTATGGAAGTGCTACCCGGAAATCACAGTAACTCCAAACCAGATTGCCGAAGCACATGAGAAACAGTCTGCCGTGACCATAAAGTACAGTCAGCGTGGTCAATTCCATTTTGACATCACCATATATCCCCTCAAAGATCAATCAGTCACAGGTGTAGTATTGCTAATCGACGATATTACACAGCGGGTGAACTCAGAAACTATGCTGATTCAACGGGATAAGATGTCTCTAATGGGTGAAATGGCTTCAACCATGGCCCATGATATTAATATTCCACTACGCGAGATGCTGAAATCTGTGAAAACTGCGCGCCAGGGTCTAACAGACGAATCTTTTGATGCAGTTGCTTTGGGTGAAACACTTGAGGACAGTGTTATTCGAGGCCAACAAGCGAAGTCAGTAATAGAAAACTTATTGGATTTCTCAGGGAGTGGAGGCGATGCTAAATCCATTGCAAGTATTGCGGATATCATTGAACACAGCGTTGAGTTAGCTGAAGATGTACTTTCTGTAACATCAGGCTTGCGCTTCCAAGATGTGGATGTAAAGAGGGAGTATGCGGACGATTTACCTGACTTTCCGTGCTATACCACTGAGCTACAACAAGTTTTTCTAAGCCTGATACGCCATGCATGTGCAGCATTGGGGCAGATAGATGATATTGATCATTCTCCCTGCATACGGATCGCAGTAACACAGCTTTATGATGACATTTGGATACGTTTTCAGCACAACGGCGAGACTTTAAGCGATGAAGAACAGCAGTACCTCTTTGAACCGTTTGCATCCCAAGACAAAAATAATGATCAAAAAAGTATCGGCCAGCGTCTGTCATTTACTCATTTTATCATCACTGAGCAGCATCATGGCCAGATAGCGGTAGTATCAGATAACGGCAACGAAACGATCTTCAGTATTCAGTTACCACTAAAATAACGCGCGTAGACCTATTGGTTATAGACTTCTTAGTACTTCGAGGGGTGGCTGAACTACAGCCTTCCGACTGTAACCTACACCTAATGAGCCAACCAGTAGACCGCCAACTAGCGGCCCTGTATACCATAGCCAAAGGTGCATTGAAAAAGGCAGATCAAACATATAACGCTGCAGCATCGCCACAGATAATTCTGCCCCAGCACTAGCTAACAGCCCAGCCATTGTGCCTAAGGCGCTGAATTCGATTAATTGGATCCCTAATATAAGTTGCCTAGAACTGCCCAACGTCCGCAAAATAGCGCTCTCTTGAAGCCGTTCAGACATAGACAAACTCACAGCAGCGAACATCACCAGCACACCGCAGCCCAAGATAAGTAAGGTCATTACCTCAAGACCTCGGGTCACCTGAGAAACTATGGTTCGGATTCGATCAATAATTTTATCCAATTCGATCACTTGCACCGTTGGATAACTCCGCAAAATATCATTAACTAAAAGCTTCTTTTCTGGCGGAATATAGAGACTAGTCATGCTGGTGCGAGGGTACTCCTCAAGCAAGCCCTCAGGGAACAAGAAATAGAAATTGGGCGTCATATTGTCCCAATTCAGACTGCGTGTCCCTATCATCTGGGCTTCAAAAACAAGACCACCAACGCTAAAGGTAATGCGATCGCCTAACTTTAAACCAAGTTCTCCTGCAAGCTCGTCCTCTAGAGATACCGGAGCAATGGCCTGCCCCGCTTCATTCGTTTTTTCACTGAATTTAGCCAACTCATCAAGATCCCACCATTCGCCTTGAGCAACGGTGTTCCCCTCAGGCAATTCAGTGGTCCAGCTAAGATTGAGTTCACGACGAAAAGATTCATGGCTATCTTTCTGCTCTTCAGTAATCGCAACGCCATTAATTTCGGTCATTCGGCCGCGAACCATGGCATACCACCCAGCTGTGTCGAGCTGATTGTCCTCAACCAACTGCCTAACACCATCTAACTCATAGGGGGCCACATTAACCAAGAAGTGGTTAGGAGCATCCTCAGCTAACTGGAACTGCCACTGGTCAATTAATGACGTGCGTACCACTATCATTATCATTAGCAGCGCTATAGCACCAGAAAAGCCAATCATCTGGATTAAACTCTGGGAGCGCCTGCGCCACAGATTGGCCAACGCTAACCGCCAGATACTACCCATACGTTGCCCGTATTCCATCCCTAATCGCAATAGGAATAATCCTCCCAAAACTGAGGCCAATGCTGTAACACCAAAGCCTGCTAGTATCGCCAAAGACAAATAAAGATTATTGCTGTACCACAGCAATAGACCTGTGATCGCCGCGACACCAAAAGACACTCTAATTGCCGAGCTTAGGGGTTTTGAAGCCACATCTTGACGCAATACCGCGAGGGGTGATTGGGCGGGTAAGTGCCACAAGGCCGGCAGAGTGAACCCCGCTAAGCACAGTAGTCCAGTCGCCAATCCGGTTATCCAAGGTCGTAGACCCGCCAAAGGTAATTCTATAGGTAGCCATTCCCTCACGATCAAAAGAAGCAAATGGTGAAATACAAAACCCACTGCTAATCCAATTAAAGAGCCGCAAATACCCATCCAAATGCTCTGTTGTAGATACAATCTTCGAACTCTTGAGGCTGAAATGCCCCAGCTTTTCAATAGGGCAACCTGCTTGGTTTGACCGCTTGCAAAATGGTGACTGGCAAGGGCTAGAGCAATACCAGCCAAGACGACACCGATACTTCCAGCCAACAACAAAAAACGTCTACCTTTATCCATGGTATCCGCGATACTCGCCTGAGCCTGATCAGGCGTAATCAATCTGTCATGAATATCTAATTGAGGCTCAAGCCACTCCTTATATTCTTCAAAGCTATCCTGGTCATTAGCCGCCATGAGATAACGATAAGTGACCCGACTACCCGGCTGGATAATACCGCTGGCAGGTATATCGGCATAGTTCATCAGTACTCGAGCACCAAAAAATGAGTAGGAACCACCGTCTGGCTCCTCGATCAAAATCTGACTAACTTTGAGTGTCGTGTCACCCAACTCAATCTCGTCTCCAAGCTCTATGTTCAGTAGAGGTAAAAGCCTGGCATCCACCCAAACCTCTCCTCTATCTGGCCCAAAATCAACTGACTCAATCAAACTAGGGTCACGCGTAAATGCAGTAGTGGAGCGCTTAATCAACCCGCGTAATGGGTAATTGGGCTGGACCGCCTTGATCGACGCCAAATGCAGCTCATCATCATGAAACACAATGGATGAAAACCCCATTATTTTAGCCGTAGAAACATTCTTTAGCTGGGCTTCTTGGAGCCATTCTACTGAAGCCTCTTTACTACTCCGAACTACCAAATCGGCAGCTAAAAAACTACTGGACTCTTGAGTCAGAGCTTTCTCAATACGCTCAGCCAAAAGGGATACCGACGTCACTACAGCCACCGCCAGAATCAATGACCAAAGGATCAACCCAAGTTCGCCGCCGCGCCAGGTCCTTATAAGCATTCGTAAAGAAAGCATTAAGAGATAAGCTCCTTAGAATTTGCTTCGCCATTTTCCATCTGACGACCCGCCTGTAATTGCAGTGTTAGATTACATCGCGCCGCTAAATTCATTTCATGGGTCACTAAAATCAGCGTAGTACCCTCTTCCCGGTTTAGATCAAACAGAAGGTCATTAATAATTTCACCGGTCCCCGTATCTAGGTTTCCGGTAGGTTCATCGGCGAATAAGATGGTCGGTTTGCAAGCAAAGGCTCTTGCTACTGCTACACGCTGCTGTTCACCACCGGAAAGCTGTCGAGGATAGTGAGTTGTGCGACTACTCAAGCCTACCCTCTCTAAATAATAATTGGCTGTTTCCAGGGCTTTGCCATCACCATTTAGCTCAAGTGGCAACGCAACGTTCTCTAAAGCGGTTAATCCAGGGAGCAAATGAAATGATTGAAAAACAAAACCCACATCCTTTGCTCGCACCATCGCCCGCCCTTCTTCATCCATCGCTGTAATATCTTGATTATTAACGATTACAGAGCCGGAACTCGGCAAATCGAGACCAGCTAAAATACCCAACAATGTGGATTTACCCGAGCCTGAGGGCCCAACAATGGCCAAGGTTTCGCCATCAGCGACAGTCAAGCTAATCCCATCCAGGATGTCCAATTTACCTTCGGTGGTGATCACCTGTTTGCATATGTTTGTCACTTCAATCATTAGAACCTTCCATTGTGAGAAAAATCGCTTACACTTCCGCTACAGATTTTAATCGAAGTACACTCGGGATTAATTATGCGATCTTTTTTTAAAGGGCTATGTTGCCTGTTTATTCTACTAGGTGCCAACACTTATGGATCAACTCTATTAGTTTTGGGTGATAGTTTGAGCGCGGGTTATGGTATCGACCCAGCTAAAGGCTGGGTTAATCTTCTGCGAACAGACCTTTCGCCGGACCATAAAATAATCAACGGTAGCATCAGTGGCGACACCACAGGAGGAGGCTTAGCTCGACTGCCCCTTCTATTGAATAAATTCGAACCTGATTTTGTAATCCTTGAACTGGGTGGAAACGATGGTCTTCGAGGTCAGCCACTTCGACTTATGAAACAAAATTTATCTCAAATGATCGACCTTTGCCAAGAAGCTAATGCCGTTCCGATTCTGTTTGGTATGCGAATCCCACCCAATTACGGCAGAAGGTACACTGATGCATTTGCCAAAGTGTATGTTCAATTATCCACGGAAAAGAGGATCACTTTAATACCGTTTCAACTTGAAGAGTTAGCAATTACTCAGGGGATGATTCAGCAAGATGGGCTCCACCCCACTGAAAAGGCTCAGCCCATCATCAAGGAAGTGGTTAAAGCTAGCATATATGGAGTCTTCAATACCACCCCCGAAAATAATCAAGTGATTAGCGGACTGCAATAACACTACACCGTATTATTGGGAGACTTAAGAAACACTTTGAACTGAGACACCAGTCCACCCATTAAAATTAGTCCACAGCCAACTAGCTCAATGGGAGTAAGATACTCATTAAGTAACCACCACCCTCCAATAGCCGCAAATACTGCTTCAAAACTCAGAATAAGGGCTGTGTGAGAGGCAGGCGCGGTGCGCATACCAATGGCTTGCAAAGAAAAACCAATACAAGAAGACAGCACTCCAACAAAAAGCAAAGACGTTGCTGCATCTCTAACGGCATTCCAGTCCCAAACTTCGGTGAGAAGCATCACCACGCCACTTATCATGGCAGCAAAAACAAACTGCAAAAACATCAATCGATAAACCGAGATTTGATTGGCAACTTTACCGGTATAAATGACGTGTAATGCCCAAGCGACCGAACTAATTAGTATTAGAATGTCACCTATTACAAACTGATCTGCTTTAATTTGAGACAGAAAATATAATCCAAACACAGCAAAAATCACACCCAACCAAGTTGGCCACTCAGTTTTGGTACCCATAAGCAAACCCAATAAAGGGACAAAGACAACATAAACCCCCGTTAAAAAGCCTGCTCGGCCCACTGTGGTATAAAGTAAGCCTTGCTGTTGAACCAACATACCCAGAGCCATAATAACGCCCAATTGCAGAGCTTTTTTGTCCGCTGATTGATAATGAAATACCTTTTTGGGTTTTTCCATCAGATACCAGATTGGCAGGATTGCTATTGCTGCGACAATAAATCGACCAAAGACAAAAGTCACGGGGCCAACATGGTCCATACCCATACTCTGAAAGACAAAGGCGAATCCCCAAATAAGGGCTGTTACAAGCAAAAATAAATCTGCTCTTATCTCCGTTCTAAAACTCATAGTGACCTTGTTCTCGCAAAATTGATGGACCCGATCTACTTTAGGGTTGATCACAGTCTGAAAATTGCGGCAGTGTGCATGGTTATCTAGGAGTTTTCAAGATTGCGAAAAACAAGATTAAATTAGCAGCTTAGTCTTCACCAAAAAGTACTAAATATGTCTAAAGTGAAGATTCGAACACGCTACTCTCGCTGAACTTTTTATGATATTTCAGGTTGCATATATTGAATCAGTAACTGTAGCTTTTCCTGACCTCGAAATTCGTTGATATCTAGACGATAGACACAGCGCGCTTGTTGAATAAGTTGATTAGGCCAGTGCTCTAAATCCATATTGAAATAAATAGCATCGATATCAGTATATGGCTCAGCTTCCTGCGTCAGAACTAACTTCAAGTGATGCTCTCCTACGACACGCTGCTGTTTGATAGTAAATATGCCTTCAAAGCAGGGTTCCGGAAATTGCTGACCCCAAGGGCCCGATTCTCTGAGAAGTTCTGCGGTTTCCATATTAATGTGGCCAGACTCTAAGCAACCATCAGTAATCACCTTGGCCTTTAGATCTTCAGGATTGAGTGCTCGGTACACATACTCTTGAAAGGCTACAGAAAATGTCTCTAACTGCTTCTCCTCAAGAGTTAAGCCGGCGGCCATGGCGTGGCCACCAAATTTGCTAATTAGGCCTGGGTTCTGTGTTGCTACCGCATCCATGGCATCTCTTATATGCAGGCCCGGGATAGATCTTGAAGAGCCTTTAAGTGACCCATCCTCGGCACGAGCGAAGGCTACTACAGGGCGGTGATATTTTTCTTTTAAACGAGAAGCGACTAATCCAACAACACCCTGATGCCAATTTGGGCGAAATAAGCATAGTGCTGACGGTAAATTATCCTCTGACTCCAAGGTTAATTTATCCAGCTCGGCCATCGCCTCTTGTTGCATCCCCTGTTCAATTAATCTTCTATCTTTATTTAATTGATCGAGAGATTCGGCAGCTTGCAACGCAACATTCATGTCCTCTGTGAGCAAACACTGAATGCCCAATGAAATATCGTCTAAGCGCCCCGCAGCGTTAAGCCTTGGCCCTACAGCAAATCCTAAATCTGCCGCTACCAAACGTTTAGGATTCTTGCCTGCTATCTGCAACAATGCTCGAATACCAGGTCGACAAAGACCTGATCGAATGCGCAATAGTCCCTGATGCACCAAAGTCCGATTCACCTGATCCAAAGGCACAACATCAGCAACGGTTCCCAGTGCGACCAAATCAAGCCATGTGGCCATATTAGGTTCAACTAGCTGATTCAAGTCAAACCATCCTATCCTACGAAGTTCAGCGCGCAAACCACTAAGAAGATAAAAGGCAACACCGACACCGGCTAAATTCTTAGCAGGAAATGAGCATCCTGGCTGATTTGGATTGACGATTGCACATGCATTTGGGAGTTTTTCCCCAGGCAAATGATGATCGGTGACAATCACATCAACGCCAAGACTGCTGGCATGATCTACCCCGTCAATACTCGATGTGCCATTATCGACCGTAATAATCAGGTCAGGATTATATTGAGTAGCAAGGTCAACTATCTCAGGAGTCAGACCATACCCAAAGTCAAATCGGTTAGGCACCAAAAACTCAACCTTTTTAAAGCCCATCGCTGACAAAGCGAGCATCATGAGCGCTGAACTAGTCGCACCATCGGCATCGAAATCACCAACTATGACTATTTGTTGGTTCTTTTTTAATGCTTCTACTAACCGCTCTACCGACTCTAACATGCCCCTTAACAGGCTTGGGGCTGGCAGACAGGATAGCTGCTTATCAAGAGCCTCTTGACTGCTCACCCCTCTTGATTGATAGATGCGCTGCAACAACGGATCCAAGTCTGGTGAAAAGCTGGCTGTCTCTAGACTAAAAGAACGACTGTGTATTTCCATGCTCTACCTCAACAGAGGTGTTATTTTACGGTCGAGCCAATCCAGCAAAAATCGATTGGTCAGTTCAGGTTTCTCTTGTTGAATCCAGTGCCCACACTCCAAAATTTGAATTTCCAAATCCAAAACAGTATCAGTCATATCGACCTTGGGAACCATGTCATATTCGCCATAAAGCATTAGACAAGGAAGTTCGATCCTTTGCTCAACATCCACCATGGTCTCCCAGTTGCGCGTGAAATTGCGATACCAGTTGCATGGGGCAACAAAACCACCCTTCTCAAACGCGTCGACAAATACCCTCAAGTCTTCTTGGCTAAGCATTAACTCGCCGCGATTATTATCAACTTCAGCTGAGCGCACAATGGAATAGCCATCAGGCTGAGCCGAGCTATTATCCAGCCAGTGCTTAGTGCGATAAAGGTTAGTTAAAACTCTTTTCGGATCAGTTTCAAAAGCACGGGCAGCGACTTCTGGCTGACGATTGAAATGAACTAGGTAAAAATCCTCGCCTAATACCTTTTCCCAGAAAGCAACGGGCTCTGATGGCTCTCGAGCTTTAAAAGGTACAGACATATTCGCCAATCCAATAATTCGCTCAGGATTCAACAGAGCATGCTGCCACAACATGATGGCACCCCAGTCATGGCCCACATATATGGCGCGATCGATACCCAAGGCGTCAAGTAACCCGTTTTGATCATCAGTAAGATGATGAATATCGTAAGCATTCACATCTATTGGTTTACTTGAGTTACCGTAGCCACGCTGATTAGGTACGATACAGTGGTAACCTGCCGCCACAAGCGCTGGAATCTGATAGCGCCAACTGTAGGCCAATTCAGGCCAACCATGGCAAAGAACAATTGGAGTTCCACCCTGTCCCGCCTGAAATACCTCTAGCTCAATACCGTTAGTCTCAATCATCGTTGGTACAGGCATTGAAAAAGGTTTAGTCATCATCATTCTCAAGGGGGTGAAAGAATCAGTTAAAGCCTAAAGGTATCCCACTTGCTTACCAATAAACCAACTTATGTAACCAAGCGCTGCAACCACAACCCAGATAACAGCCACCAGCCTCCAGGGGCGAAAGGGTTTCCGTTCAACACTATTGAACCCACTTTCTAGATAATTATCTACGCGATCTTGATCTTCTTTTGATAACTTATTTTCTTCTGGCATCTTCTTATCTCAACTTTAGCTTCCGACTTATACGCAGTCATGTGTAGCCCAGACCTTAGGCTAGAATATTCTCCGAGATAAACTGCTGCACCTCTGACTGCACATTGTCTAAAACAGTAAAATGCTCCTTAAGGTCAAAAAGATCTGCCATATGATTGGGTAGATCAGGATCTCTTGGATACCCGGCTTTCTTGACCGCCTCAGGGAATTTGGCAGGATGAGCAGTGGCAAGAGTCACCATCGGAGTGCTTGTATCTTCGCGACAGGCCCGTGCCGCCGCAAGACCAATGGCCGTATGTGGGTCAAGCAGGTAATCAATATCTCTATTTGTCGTACTGATGAGGTCGATCATCCCACTGTCATCACATCGAAAACTAGTAAACAACTCCCTCGCTCGATCTAAAGCAGAGTTACTCAACTGCATCGATCCCGCTTTCGCATCATTCATTAATTGAGCAATCGCAGCACCATCTTGATCATAAAGATCAAATAACAGACGCTCAAAATTACTAGAGATCATGATATCCATGCTCGGCGCCAAACTCTGCTCAAGAGGCCGAGAGGTGTGGTCATTATCACTAATACAACGATGTAAAATATCGTTTTGATTAGTTGCAATCACTAACTGTTTGATTGGCAATCCCATTTTGTACGCTAAGTAACCGGCAAAAATATCTCCAAAATTGCCCGTGGGAACAGAAAAAGAAACAGCTTGATCAGGCCCACCAAGTCGCAAGGAGGCCCAAAAATAATAGACAATCTGGGCCATTATACGAGCCCAATTAATCGAGTTTACTGCAACAAGTTGTCTGCCATCTGGCAAAAAGGACTGATCAGAAAAACTTGCTTTAACCATATTTTGGCAATCATCAAAATTTCCATGCAATGCGATATTATGAATATTATCTGCTTGAACTGTTGTCATTTGGCGTCGCTGTACATCTGACACTCGTTGATAAGGATGAAGAATAAATATATCGATATTCTCACATCGTCTACAACCCTCAATCGCTGCTGAGCCAGTGTCGCCAGAGGTAGCGCCCATAATGACAACCTTTTGCTGCCGCTTTCCTAGCGTGTAGTCCAGTAGATTTCCCAAAAATTGTAGGGCAAAATCTTTAAATGCAAGAGTGGGGCCATGGAATAATTCCAAGATCCATTCGTTATCCCCGGTCTTTACCAGCGGAGCAATATCTTCATGACGAAAATTACCATAGGATTTCTCAATCAATCGCTCTAAATCGCCCTCTGGGATTGCTCCGTCAACAAAAGGAGTAATCACTTTTAATGCTAATTGCTGATAGGATAAATCAGCCCAAGAGGCAATTTCTTCATGACTGTAATTTGGCAATGACTTCGGCACATACAAACCTCCGTCTGGCGCCAACCCGGTCAAGATGACATCTTCGAAACTTTTAGGCTCTCCACCACCGCGAGTGCTAATGTATTCCATCTAACGACTTCCCAATAATGACTTATTGCTTATCTTAAGTTGTCTCACGCTTGATCTAAGTATTCAACGCGTATGAAGTTAACTGGGCCACGCACAGTCTCAAGTTGCTCGATATGCTCCACAGCTTCATCTAAACATTTTTCTTTGGTCACATTCGTTAGAATAATGACATTGACATAACTCTCGCCGGCGGGTTGATCACGTTGAATAATAGATTCAATACTAATTCCAGCGTCAGCCATTATTTTCGTCACATTCGACAGAACACCAGGCTTATCCAACGCAGAAAATCGGATATAAAATCCCGTCTCAACTTCTTCAATACCCAACAATGGTTGTTCTTTGAGCGCGGTAAGCTTGCATCCCAGCGCTGGCACCCAAGCATCGGGGTATGAGTCCATATTTCTTGCTACATCCACTATGTCAGCTATGACAGAAGAGGCCGTAGGCTCTGAACCCGCTCCAGGACCATAAAAAAGAGTAGTTCCAACCGCATCAGCGTTGACCATAACCGCATTCAAAACATCGTTCACCCCAGCTATTAAAGAACGCTGAGGAACCAAGGTCGGATGTACCCGCAATTCCACGCCATTTTCTGTTTGCCTTGCTATACCAAGATGCTTGATCGCATAACCAAGCTCTCGTGCATAAGCAACATCTTGAGGTTGTAATTTTGTAATGCCCTCCGTGAAAAGACCTTTAAGTGATAAAGGCGTGCTAAAGGCAATCGAGGCCAAAATGGCCAGCTTGTGTGAGGCATCTATTCCCTCGACGTCAAATGTTGGGTCAGCCTCGGCATATCCTTTCTCTTGAGCTTCAATTAGAACGTCATTAAAATTTCTGCCTTTAGTATCCATCTCAGACAAAATAAAGTTAGTGGTACCATTAATAATTCCAGCAAGCCAATTAACACGATTAGCGGATAAGCCCTCGCGAAGAGATTTGATGATTGGAATACCACCAGCCACAGCAGCCTCGTAGCAAACCATCAACCCTCGTGACTCCGCCTCAGAGAAAATTTCCATACCATGCTCTGCGATCAGTGCTTTATTCGCAGTTACAACATGCTTGCCATTCTCTAGCGCGGTCATCACCAATTTATAAGCTGTCGTCGTTCCTCCAATAAGCTCAACAACGACGTTAATATCAGGATTTTTAGCTACCTCAAATATATCGCGGGTAACAGGAGTCGCAGAAAGGGCGCAGTCAGGGTTATCTCGCCGGCAACCAATCTGTGCTATTTTAATTTCACAGTTTGCTCTAGCGTTGATTGCCGCCAAGTTTCGGGATATAACGTTATACACGCCAGATCCCACGGTTCCTAGACCGCATATGCCAATGTTTACTACTCTCACCTCATTACCTCTGAATACTCCTGAATTCAAGGCGCGTAAGACCCGCCAGCCTCTTTTAACAGCAATTTTATACTATTTGAGAATTTATTCGGGTTTATTAGCTAAGTATTTTTCCACAGTAAAAAATTCAAGAGCCTATACCTAAGATTTTCGCCAGAGCCTCGGCCTTTTGATACCCTGGAAGCATCGTCCCGTCCATAAGAACAATCGCTGGTGTTCCTGTGACTCCTAACCGCTGACCGAGATTGTAGTGCTTTGCAACCGGATTTTCTGAACAAACATTTAATGGATCATCATCGCCATTTTTAGATCGCGTTAAACTACCTTGGGGATCATCGGAACACCAAGCGGTAGCGATCTTGTCATAGGAGGCAGATGCTACTCCAGCTCTTGGAAATGCAAGGTATCTGACCTCGACACCCATTTGATTCAGTTCCGGCACTTCTTGATGAAGCTTTCTACAATAACCACAATCCACATCAGTAAAAACATTAATAATTGCTTTTGTTGGTATAGAAGACTTAAAAACAATCATTTCGTCTGTTGATAAAGAAGCAAATGCCTCTCTTCGATCGACATCGAGACGTAAGTTACGAACGTCCACAAACTGACCTACTTTGACCTTATAAAGCGCGCCGTCGAAAAAGAATTCTCCATCCTCAGAGACATAAAGTATTGGTCCTCCCATTACTTGTACCTCATAAAATGCAGGAATCTCGGATGGACCAATGAACTTATAATCTAAATCAGACCGCGCCGACTCCAGCTTTGAGATTATGGTCTGCCGCACGACTTGATCATCATCTGCGAGGGTCGACCCTGCGCATGCCAAAGTTATTACTAAGACACGCGTCAGCAAAGTTGAAAAAGATTTCATTATTTTTTGTCTCGGATAAATTGTAATTTAAAACATAGCGGAGTGGTAAAAGCCAAAACTAGCACTCTAAATCCGTCTCTATTGAGTTCAAAGACGGTCTAAATTGCATCGGCGCCCGTTTCACCAGTACGAATTCTTATCACCTCATCTAATGAAGAAATAAAGATCTTACCGTCGCCTATCTTTCCAGTCGCTGCTGATTTAGTGATCGCCTCCACAGTGCTGTCAACTAAATCCGTGGATATAGCAATCTCTAATTTAATTTTGGGTAAAAAATCGACAACATATTCCGCACCTCGATACAGCTCAGTATGCCCTTTTTGACGACCGAAGCCTTTGACTTCCGTCACTGTAATGCCTTGGACCCCCAAATCAGCGAGAGCTTCGCGAACATCGTCCAGTTTGAACGGTTTAATTACTGCAGTAATCAGTTTCATATTTACATATTTCCTTACACGTGACTTATAACCCTTAAGATACCTCTTTATCTGCAAAATTGCATCAGGATAAAATCAAAAATCATGAAATAATTTTGGTTAACTGAGGACAAAAAAAACCGGAGCACAAGGCTCCGGTTAAACTAGGGGTTACTGCAATCTATGACTTAGCACTAACAAACTCGGGGTATGCTTCCATTCCGCACTCTGAAAGATCAACTCCGTCAAACTCTTCTTCCTGAGAGACGCGAATGCCCATGGTAGACTTCAAAATACTCCACACAACCGTGCTGGCTCCAAATACCCAGATGAAGATAGTTGCGGCCCCAATTAACTGACCAGAGAATGTTGAAGCATCATTCGTTAGCGGCACTAAAAGCAGGCCTAATAAACCAACAACACCATGAACAGAAATAGCACCTACCGGATCATCAATCTTTAGCTTATCAAGAGCCAAAATACTAAAGACCACTAAAACACCGCCTAATCCACCAAATAGCGTTGCTTGCAAAGCGGTGGGGGTTGATGGCTCTGCGGTAATGGCTACGAGACCTGCTAACGCGCCATTCAAGGCCATCGTTAAATCAGCTTTACCAAACATGAATCTAGCAACGATAAGGGCAGCAATTAATCCGCCGCTTGCAGCAGCATTAGTATTTAAAAATACCACCGCAACAGCGTTCGCGCTTTCAACTGAAGCGGTTGCAAGAACCGATCCTCCGTTGAAACCAAACCAGCCCAACCATAAAATAAAGGTTCCTAAAGTGGCCATGGGTAGATTGGCGCCAGGAATTGCATTTATTGAACCATCCGCTCCGTACTTGCCCTTTCGTGCTCCTAGCAAGAGAACGCCAGCTAAGGCTGCAGACGCACCCGCCATGTGTACGATGCCCGATCCTGCGAAGTCAGAAAATCCAAGATCGCCTAAAGTATATAAACCAAAGACGGACTGTCCGCCCCAAGTCCATGATCCTTCCATCGGATAGATAAAGCCGGTCATCACAACTGCAAAAGCTAAAAATGCCCATAATTTCATTCGCTCTGCCACCGCACCTGACACGATAGACATTGCTGTAGCAACAAAAACTACCTGAAAGTAGAAATCAGCAGAGGGGGCATAAGTAGCTGGCTCTTCCATGCCTGATGCACCGTCACCGGTGATGCCTCTTAATAACAGATCGCCTAGGTCAGCGTACATAATGTGATATCCACAGACCATATACATGGTGCAGGCGACCGCAAATAGAGAAATATTTTTGGTTAATATTTCGGTAGTATTTTTAGAGCGGACCAAACCCGCCTCGAGCATGGCAAACCCAGCTGCCATCCACATAACCAATGCGCCGCACATTAAAAAGTAAAATGTATCGAGCGCGTACTGTAATTCAAATATCTCGTTCATTGTTCTTCCTTAATTTAGATGGCTTCTGGACCGGTTTCCCCGGTACGGATTCGGATAGCATCATCAAGTTGGCTGATAAAAATCTTACCGTCGCCAATCTTGCCTGTTGCTGCGGATTTAGTGATAGCTTCAACGGCACTTTCAACCAACTCATCGGTCAATGCCACCTCTACTTTTACTTTTGGTAAAAAATCGACAACATACTCAGCACCTCGATACAGCTCAGTGTGACCTTTTTGTCGACCAAAACCTTTTACCTCTGTTACCGTTACGCCTGAAACACCTAATTCACCGAGCGCTTCACGAACTTCATCCAGCTTGAAAGGTTTAATAATTGCAGTAACTAATTTCATGAATCCTCCATTGAGTGGCTAAAACCACTCATATTGCTTTAAAAGAAAATACCTCAGCGCTTACAGCGACTTTGAGATGGTAACTGCAAATTCAGCATCAGCATCTAGGGCACCGCTTCCCGATGAATCAATAAAACTAAAGTCAACGCCGACTCCACTGACTTCAGTGCTAAGAGAAATCGAATAATCATCTACCGTGTCGCCAAAAACCTCGTCGTAGGCGGCATTGTCATCAGCTGAAATAGTTCCGTAGTGAAGGCCTAGGCTCCAGTTCTCTCCCAAAGAAAAGCCATAATCTACATAGACATAAGTAGTTTCACCTGAGGAGGCGAAATAATCGTCAGAAAAGTTAAAACCAACGGTCGCATCACCAAAGGACAAGCTTCCATATAACTCTTCAAAATCTAAGGTCGAATCTCCGGGGTAACCATAGAATAAGTAGCCCACATCGAAGCTCACTGTTTCAGTTAAGTCACCACCATATCCCACGTAATAATCAAGCTCTGGACCGTTACTAAAATCAATACTCGAAGCCCATGTGCCCACATAAATACCATTTTCAAAATTGACATCGAATCCACCTGATAGCGCTTCTCCACCAGCTTGATCGACGCCTCTGAAAAAATATTCGGATCCAAGTGCTACGTTTCCTGAAATTTCGGCGGACATTCCTGTAGCTGCTGTCATCATAGTTGCAGCCAAAACTGCAGTTTTCATTGCTTTCATTTAGTAATCTCCCAAGATTTTGTTATCAATTGATTTGTGTCTCACCTTTCGGTCAGTAACTATGCCTTTGCATATTGCGTGCCAACTCCTGAAAGTCGTCTCCGAGCAGGCATTTATGAGTAAAAGGTAGGCTTTATGCGCTAAATTGGTGCGTCAACTCGCTGCTTGGTTCTTTGCAATGCACCAAAACAGTAATCTTAGAATCCACCGAAAAGAAGGCTCTAATGTGTCAAAATAGGCTGACAATGATCGCCAAACATTGAATAATAGTGATCAGGAACGGAGCATGAAAAATGGACAGCGAAGATATTTATAGTGAGTTTCAATCTCATCTTGATAAAACTCTTTCAGGCGCAGAGGCAATGAGTGCTGAGATGCACCAACTCTTGCGCGCGGCAATGAATAAAACTTTATCCAACTTAGACGTAGTAACTCGTGAAGAGTTTGATACTCAGCAAGCAGTTCTAGTGCGATCTCGTGAGAAAATTGATGCCCTAGAAAAACAGATAGCAGAAATTGAAACTCTGATCACCAAAAATAATGCTTAAAGCGACCCTAATTAACTAAGGATGGTTATTAGTAGTCTTGTCATACAAGGAGGTATGAATGTCTCTCGCAGTGATTCAAAGTCGCGCCAAATCGGGTATCGATGCCCCTTTAGTGTCTGTAGAAGTGCATCTATCCAACGGACTCCCCGCATTTCACCTAGTAGGCCTTCCTGAAACCTCTGTCAAAGAAAGTAAGGACCGAGTTCGAAGTGCAATTATAAACTCTCATTTTGAGTTTCCAGCAAGGCGCATAACTGTAAATCTCGCGCCTGCCGATATCCCCAAAGAAGGCAGTCGATTTGATCTAGCAATTGCAATAGGCATTCTTGCTGCATCTGAGCAGATACCCGCAAATTGCTTGAATGAATATGAATTTATTGGCGAACTAGCTCTAACAGGCGACATAAGATCAGTAGAAGCAATTCTACCATCAGCTCAGCAAGCTGCTAAAAAGCAACACAAGCTAATTATCGCAACAGCTAATGCTCCTGAGGCTCGCTTGGTGGAGTCTTTAGAGATCTTACCGGCAAATCATCTTCTTGAGATATCTGCGCATCTCCATGACCGTCAGTTATTAGAACCCTGGATCGGTCAAATAGTAAAATCTGATCGGGCCAATCCTGAACTAAGAGACATTATTGGTCAACACCATGCCAAGAGGGCCATGGAGTTAGCTGCAACTGGCGGTCACAACCTGCTTTTCTATGGGCCTCCAGGCACAGGTAAAACAATGCTCGCTAGTCGTTTACCTGGAATCTTGCCGCCGCTATCCAGCCAAGAAGCATTAGAAGTCGCCGCCATTCACTCGGTTGCAGGTAAAGGTTTGAGAAAAAACATTTGGGAAAGGCCGTTCCGCGCGCCTCACCACACTGCCTCTGCTGCTGCATTGGTGGGTGGCGGTGCCTTACCACGACCTGGGGAGATATCTCTTGCGCATAAGGGTGTTCTCTTTCTAGATGAGTTACCAGAATTTTCTCGCAACGTATTAGAAGTGCTTAGAGAGCCCCTCGAATCCGGGAAGATCATGATATCCAGAGTATCAGCTCAAACCGAGTACCCTGCAAATTTCCAATTGAGTGCCGCAATGAATCCCTGCCCATGTGGATACCTAGGGGACAAGCGTTGTGTATGTTCACTTGATCAAATTACTCGCTACAGAAATAAAATTTCAGGCCCCTTAATAGATCGTATTGATCTTCACGTTCAGGTTAGTGCAATTGATAATCATGATCTTTTAAATCAATCCACGGCGCCCAAAGGGGAATCTAATGATCAAATTCAAAAAAGAGTGTGTGCAGCCCGTGATCGGCAGCTGAAACGTCAAGGAAAAATCAACAATCAACTTACCAGTAAAGAAATTCGACACCTATGCCCTCTCGATGAGCCGCTCAGGGATTTGATGAATAAAGCTATAGATCGTTTCGGCCTGTCTGCTCGAGGCTTTTATCGAGTGTTAAAGGTAGCTAGAAGCCTGGCTGACCTTGAGGCGTCAGAATACCCTAAATCTCGGCATTATCAGGAAGCCTTGAGTTACCGCCCTACTATTCCAGAAAATCAATATAGTTAATCTTTAACGATTCTCTCTGGCAACGAAACGCCACACTGATGGCAATATTCTGCGTCAAGATGATGCCCATTTCGGCCACATACATTGCATTGGCGATTGTTACTTTGACTTCCCATTTCTCGCGCTATTTCAGCGGTAAATATACCCGTGGGGATGGCAATAATACTATAACCAGTCAACATGGCCATGGTAGCGATAATCTGGCCAAACACCGTTTGCGGAGTAATATCGCCATAGCCAACGGTCGTAATGGTCACAATAGTCCAATAGATACTTCTCGGAATACTAGTGAAACCATTCTCAGGACCCTCAACTAAAAACATCAAACTACCAAAAATAACGCTGAGTATGAGAACGACTAGAAAAAAAACTAATACTTTACGGCGCGCAGCATAGATTGACCGAAGTAGGAGATTAGCCTCGGTTAAATAACGCACTAACTTTAATACCCGGAATATCCGCAACACCCTCAACAGGCGAATGACTAGCCAGTAACTTGCACCAGGAAAAATTAATGCCAGATAGGTTGGTACAATCGATAGTAGGTCAACCAAACCATAAAAACTAAATATATAACGCAATGGCTTTGGCGAAGAATAGATACGCAGACAATATTCTAATGAGAAAAGCGCTGTAAACCCCCACTCCAACCAAAACAACCAAGAGCCGTAATCACTATGTATCACAGCGATAGAATCCAGCACAACCGCTAAAACACTTACTAAAATAAGATAGATAAGAACAATATCAAAGCGTTGACCAGCAACTGTATCCGTACCAAAGATAACTTGATAAATTCTGTCTCTCAATGATAAATCAACCATGATCCCTACCTTGATAGAAAAAGTTAAACGAGTACAGATGATACTCCGAGATCAAACTATAGAACATTAAAAGTCTAGCGGCTAACCAACGGACATCCAAACATACTGTAGAATTTCTAGATCGCTCTTTTAATGCTAAAGTATCGCAAAATTTTTATTAACACTGACATAGCGTAAAAGGCGTGGAACACTCATCATGATCAATCAAAGAATGTCTGCTAAAGACTGGTCAATGCTGTTGCTACTCTCCTGCCTATGGGGCGGCTCATTCTTTTTTATCGGAATCGCTGTCTCAGAACTCCCTCCACTGACTATTGTTACCTTGCGTGTTGGCTTGGCCGCGGCTGTGCTTTGGACTTTTTTGCTCGTTACTGGTGGTGAAGCCCCCAAATCTTTAAAGCTATGGGGTACATTTTTTGTCTTAGGCTTACTTAATAATGTTATTCCCTTCTCTCTGATAGTCTGGGGGCAAACGCATATCGCATCGGGTCTAGCGTCTATTATCAATGCAACTACACCGCTATTTACTGTGTTAATCGCAGGTATATTTTTATCTGATGAGCATATCACCCCGGCTAAATTAACTGGGGTTATTATGGGACTTTTGGGCGTCATACTATTAATCGGGCCGTCGGTACTAGCTGGCACAAATTCAGACAGTACAGCGCAGCTAGCAGTTGTGGGTGCCGCCATCTCCTATGGATTCGCCACCGTATATGGTCGACGCTTCAAAGCAATGGGAATATCTCCGCTAACAATTGTCATTGGACAAGTAACGGCGGCCTCTATTATTTTAATACCCTTAACTTTTTTCATAGAAAGACCAGATCAAATACCCAACCCAAGTATCTCTATCTGGCTAGCAATCTTATCTCTTGCTATTTTCTCAACGGCATTCGCCTATATTTTATTTTTTCGTATATTATCTTCCGCAGGTGCCACTAATGTTGTCTTAGTTACCTTCTTGGTCCCAATAACTGCAAGTCTATTAGGCTGGCTTGTGTTGGACGAAGTCCTCTACATCGAGCATTTCATCGGTATGCTCTGCATTGGTTTGGGATTGACTGTCATTGATGGAAGAATTTTAAATAAAGTTATAAGATCACTCAAACGTCCATAATCACAGTCAATTGTTGGTAGATTGAGCTAGCAAGCCAAATACAGCTAAACTCTCATCTTAAAGTCGACCCAATTGAAAGGAGTCTCATCATTAATCAAATCAGTATCGAAATTACCGAACCTGGGGCGCCAGAAGTACTGCAACCCACCTCAAGACCAATACCAGAGCCTTCAGGTACTCAAGTATTAATTGAGGTTGCTGCAGCTGGCATAAATCGTCCTGATGTCTTTCAACGCATGGGCTTCTATCCACCACCTCCAGGGGCGACAGACATTCCAGGATTGGAGGTATCTGGGACGATAGTGTCTGTGGGGTCAGCTACCAACCGCTGGAAGGTTGGTGATCAGGTCTGCGCTCTACTATCCGGTGGTGGCTATGCTAAATATGCAATTGCCGAGGAGTCTTTGTGCCTCCCCATTCCACAAGGCATCTCACTTGAAGATGCCGCTGCACTGCCAGAAACCTGCTTTACCGTGTGGCACAACCTCTTTGAGCGCGCCGCCTTAAAAGCCGGTGAATGGCTATTAATTCATGGCGGTTCCAGCGGTATTGGCACTACGGCCATACAAATGGCTTCTAGTCTTGGTGTCAATGTTATCGCCACTGCAGGAACTGAGAAAAAATGTCTTGCCTGTGAAAAACTGGGCGCAGTTAAAGCGATTAATTACAACAAGGAAGACTTTGTTCAAACCTGTAAAGAGCTCACAGACTCCGGTGTAAATGTAGTACTGGATATGGTGGGTGGTGACTATGTGCAGAGGAATTTTTCTTCCTGTGCTCCTCGCGCCAGAATAGTAAACATTGCCTTTTTACGCGGCTCAAAGGTTGAAGTAGACCTGATGCCCATTATGCTTAAGCAGCTTGTACTTACTGGTTCTACTCTGCGTGCACAACCTTTAGAAAACAAAGCGCGAATAGCCGCCGGTGTTGAATCTGAAGTTTGGCCGCTGATTGTCTCAGGCAATTTTAAGCCGATTATTCATAGCCGACTAAAGATGACAGACGCTCACAAAGGTCATACCTTGATGGAGAGTAATCAACATATCGGCAAAATTCTACTGCTTAATAGCAAGGAAATACCTAAATAATGAGTACTAAAAACTCTCGTCTCGTTTACTCCACTGATTCTGGTCGGATCACAGAGCCTGAGGCCTCTAAAATCGTGCAAGGAGACGGTATTGTCCGTATTCGGAGAGAAACAAAAGGACGCAAAGGCAAGGGAGTTACCACATTAAGTGGGTTTAGTATGTCTGAATCAGAGCTAAAAGTTCTGGCCAAGCAACTCAAGCAAAAATGCTCCACAGGCGGAACAGTCAAAGATGGCATGATTGAAATTCAAGGTGATCACCGTGAAATACTTAAGGTCGAGCTGGAAAAACGCGGTTTAACCGCTAAATTAGCTGGGGGTTAGGGTGCAGAAATCAAAAATCACTACGCCCTTCGGTAGCTGGCCTTCAAAAATAACTGCCGAGCTCATCACTCGTGCAGCCCCCAGCCTGAACTGGGTGCAGTCTCATGGCGATCGATTGTTTTGGGTGGAAAACCGTCCATGGGAAGCAGGTCGCAGTGTCATTATGTGTAAACAAGCTGATGGCCAAATTGCTGATCTTTTCTCTAGCCCGTTTAGCCACGCTAGTAAGGTGCATGAATACGGTGGTGCGGCGTATACCGTAGCTAAAGACATACTTTATTTCGTCAACGCAGCCGATCAACGTATTTATCAACTTGATCTGACCGGCAATAAAATACCGAAAGCGATTACGCCCAAAGGACCTTGGAGATTTGCCGACCTAATCATTGATGAGATTAACAACACACTGATTGCTGTGTGTGAACACCATCGTGAAAACCAAGAACCTGAAAATTATATCGCAAGCATCAAATTCAATTTAGAGAACGTTGTTATTGAGCGACTTGTTTTTGGTGCTGACTTTTATGCCTACCCGCGCCTGAGTCCCGATAATCAGCAGTTTTGTTGGATTCAATGGGATCATCCGCAAATGCCTTGGGATGCGACGCAATTGTGGCGAGCCCAATATAGAGATGACTCTCTTAGTAATCATCAATTAATTGCTGGCGAAGATAATAACGAGGCAATATTTCAACCTCAATGGTCTCCAGATAACCAACTATATTTTGTCTCAGATGAAAATAATTGGTGGAATATTTATCGCTTTAATCTGGGCCATAGTGAATCAGTCTTTACCAGTGAAACTGAATTTGCTACTCCATTATGGCAACTTGGGATGAGTACCTATTGTTTTCTTGATGACCACCTTATCGGATGCTCTTGGACAAGCGATGGCATATGGCAAACCGGAGTTATTAATACTAAAACACATACGCTCAACCCCATTGCTAGTGAATACACTAGTCTGCATGGCGTCTGCAGTCATGGTGGTAATGTTTGCATGGTTGCCGGAGCCGCGACCATCCCAGAAGAAATTATCAGTATTACACCTCCATTAAGTCCGACTGTTGTCTACTCTCCAGCGTCACTGCCAATAGATACAGAGGAACTCTCACAGCCTGAGTCGATCTTTTTCCCAAGTGCTGAAGGGAAAATAGTTCATGTCTTTTACTACCCTCCAGCTAATACCCTACATGATGCTGACAATAGCGATTTACCACCCGCGATTGCTATCTGCCATGGCGGCCCCACCGGCGCAACAGATAGCGGGCTAAATCTCAAAATACAGTACTGGACAAACCGAGGCTTCGCTGTGGTGGATATCAACTATCGCGGTAGTACCGGCTTTGGTCGCACCTATCGGCAAGAACTGGTCAATGCTTGGGGATTGGCCGATGTTGAAGACACACAAAATGCAATGACTTATCTCGCTAGCAAAGGAAAAATTGACTTGGACCGCTGTATTATCCGCGGCGGTAGTGCCGGAGGTTATACCGTACTTTCAGCTTTGACCTTCACCGATACATTTAAAGCTGGCGCTAGTTTGTATGGCATCGGTGATCTTGAGACGCTAGCCACTGATACTCATAAATTTGAGTCCCGTTACCTAGATAGTTTAATTGGGCCTTATCCAGAGCAAAAAGAGGTGTATAGGGCTCGCTCGCCAATTCATCATGCTGAAGGTTTAAATTGCCCAGTCATTTTTTTACAGGGCCTTGAAGATAAGGTAGTCCCCCCCAACCAAGCTGAAATGATGGTTAATATTTTGCAACAAAAAGGAATCAAAGTCGCCCATGTAACATTTGATGATGAAGGCCATGGGTTTCGAAAAGCCGACAATATTATTCATGCTATGGAGTCAGAGCTGAATTTCTATCGCCAGGTCTTCGATCTTGAGGAAAACCAATAAAAAAATGTCACGCTATCGACCGCCTCAACCTAAACGCTCTCCTTACATAACGGCTGAAGGAGCGGCGAATATTCGAGCCGAAATTCGACAGTTATGGAAAGTAGAGCGACCTGAAATCACTCAAGTTGTTCATGAAGCTGCTAAAAATGGTGATCGATCAGAGAATGGTGATTATATTTATGGTAAACGCCGGCTTCGCGAGATAGACAGCAGGGTTCGCTATTTGACCAAGCGCCTTGAAGAAGCCGACATTGTTGAGGACAAACCTAGGGATCCATCGCTGGTGTTTTTTTCAGCCTGGGTAACTGTTGAAGATCAAGAAAGTCTTGAAAAAGTCACCTATCGTCTAGTTGGCTCAGATGAGATCGACCCTGCTAAACAATGGATTAGCATAGACTCGCCGATAGCTCTAGCGCTAATCGGCAAATCCGTGGATACAGAAGTCACGGTCATAACGCCCGCTGGGGAGCGAACTATTGTGATCATCAAGATAGATTACTAAGGGGATAATCTAGAGATTTCCCAATTATCTCCTCGCCGTAAAAAACAAAATCGATCGTGAAGTCGTTTTTCTCCACCCTGCCAAAATTCAAACTCCTCAGGAATAATTCTATACCCTCCCCAAAAGTCAGGCACAGGAACCTCAGATGAGGAAAATTTTTCCTGAATCACCTTAAAGTTTTCTTCCAAAACACCACGCGAAGCAATGGGACTACTTTGATCAGATGCCCAAGCAGCTAACTGACTCGACAACGGGCGACTGTTGAAATATTCAACTACCTCAGTATCAGCCAAACGCTCAGCTCGACCCCCGACAATCACCTGACGATCCAACTGAAGCCAAGAGAATTGAATGCTCGCTTGTGAATTTGAATTGATATTTAGCGCTTTTCGACTGCTCAAATTAGTATAAAAAACAAACCCATTCTCATCAAAACCTTTCAATAAGACCACGCGCTGCCACGGTCTACCGCTATCATCAACCGTTGCGAGACACATGGCTGTAGGATCGATGATATTCGCATCTAACGCCTGCTGCATCCAAGCGTCAAACTGCTCAAATGGACAAGTATTCAGTGAATCTCGAGATAGTTTTCCATAGTCATACTCTCGTCGATTATCTTTAAGAGTCATAAATTATCCATTTAGAGGAGGTTAGTTGACAAATTCTACATATTTCCAATGGATTGACCGCCATCTACAGGCAAAGCAACACCATGCAGGTAGGAGCCTGCTTCACTGGCCAATAATAAAAACGGTCCAGTCATCTCATCCATTTCACCAGGCCGTCGGGCAGGAGATGATTTAAGATACGCCTGTGCCTCGGGTGATGCAAATACCGGCGCCGTCATCTCCGTTAAAAAATAACCTGGGCACAAGGCATTCACTCGAATCCCCTTGCCCGCCCACTCCAATGATAAAGATTTAGTCAGCTGAATTACAGCAGCCTTCGAGGCTGAATAGCTTGATTGTCCAAAAGCCACGCGAAGACCCAAGATAGAAGCCGTGTTCACAATCGCACCACCTACCCCTGCCGCAATCATTCTTTTTGCAGCCTCTTGAGCAACAATCCAGACACCTTTCAAATTGGTATCGATCATCTTGTCCCAGCCCGACTCATCTATTTTCAGTGCGCTTTTAGCTTCCGCCACACCTGCATTATTAGCAACCACAGAAATTGTCCCAAATACTGCCTCTCCTTGGTCAAAAGCAGACACAATAGAGTCTGAGCTTGTAACATCCATGGCCACGGCCAGAGCTTCACCACCGGAGGCCTTGATCTCATTTACCAATGATTCAAGGCGATCAACGCGTCGAGCCGCCACAACGACTTTGGCTCCTCGCTGAGCCAAGATCTTAGCAAAATGCACGCCGAACCCACTTGATGCACCGGTTACCATAGCTACTTTTCCGCTCATATCAAATTCTGTCATAGTTACTTCTATCCTTTATTAATTGAAAATTTACCCGTAAGTTATGTACTTTTCCATCTCATTATTATCAAAATGAGTGATATTGTTAAAGCCTGTCAAAGTCATCTTTTTTTGATTGAAAAAGAAATGGGTAATCGCCGTATTTTTGTACTGCAAGTTTAAATCAAATACAGATTCATCAGGAATACCCAAGACCAACCCAACAAAGGTGCTTATAGATCCACCAGAACCTATTGCTAAAATATTATCTCCAGTTTCCGCCATCGCTTTAATTTGATTCTGAGCATCTTCTACCCGAGATTTAAACTGCAACCAAGTTTCTGCAACCTCAGGAATACTATCTGATGTCCATGCACTTAACATTTGGCGGAGTAATCGATAAAAATTCCTTTTATCCGTCGAATCCTCCATAGCCTTTTGAAAAAGAGGATTATCGCCATAGGTTTTACCATAGGCTTCTGTTAGCTCAACAAAGTTATATTCATTAAGTCCCGGCAACACTATACGTTGAGAGCTATCAATTCCCATCCCCTCGCTAATTCCATTCATAGTTTGATGATGGCGGTGCATGTCACCAACAATAAACCGATCAAAGGTCACATTTCTTAACTTAAAGTGGTTGCCTAACAGCCGAGACTGACGATGCCCTAAATCCGACAGCTGATCGTAATTGTTTGATCCAAAAGAGGCCTGTGCATGACGCACAAGATGTAGCTCGCTCATTAAACGTTCCCAGTGATGGTATAACCAATTCGTAGGCTGGTATTTAAACCCAAAATACTCTTAATGAATAGCTTAACCAAGCTATAGATTGTATTAGTTCACAAAATAATCCCGAAAAAGCTTAAGCTCTCTGACCAAGTTTTTAACGCTTGATGCATTGCGTCACCGTAATATCCTGAACTTTAAAATAGAGTTTTTTGCGCGTCTAAATGCAAATAAGTAGCCATTGACGCATTTATGCGTGTCCTGTAAATGAAGTTCAAATACACTATAAAAATGAACAACTTAGGCGTATACTGCGCGGCCTCGCAATCAGGGCCTCAAAAACCCAAGCCACAGGTAAATTAATGTCATCCATTGACTTCACTGAATTGGGTATCTCTGCCCCTGTACTCAAAGCCGTAAAACAACTTGGCTATGAGCAACCCTCGCCCGTTCAGGCGCAAAGTATTCCCATTCTTTTAGAAGGAAAGAACCTGTTGGGTACGGCCCAAACTGGAACAGGAAAAACTGCTGCCTTTGCTTTGCCCTTCCTCAGTAAACTAGATGATAAACAAAAGTCTCCTCAAATTTTGGTGCTCACACCAACCCGAGAGCTGGCTATTCAGGTAGCTGAAGCCTTTCAAAGCTATGCCAAGTTTATTAAAGGCTTTCACGTGTTACCGATTTATGGCGGCGCTGACATTGGTGGGCAGTTACGTGGGCTCAAACGCGGCGCACAGGTCGTAGTGGGAACTCCCGGACGCATGTTAGATCATTTGCGTCGACGTAGTCTTGACCTGAGTCAAGTGAAAGGTTTGATCCTTGATGAAGCTGATGAGATGTTGCGCATGGGGTTCATTGATGATGTAGAAACTATCTTATCGAAAACTCCAGATGATTGTCAGCGCGCGTTATTCTCAGCGACTATGCCACCTGCCATTCGCCGAGTTAGCCAAAAATACCTTGGTGATGCCGAATCGGTGAGTATTGAAAACAAAACTAAAACTGTTGAGCGCATTGAGCAGCAGTATGTGACCTGTAAAAGTCATCAAAAGATGGATGCTTTAACCCGAGTGCTTGAGGTTGAAGCGTTTGATGGCATGATTATTTTCGTCCGGACTAAATCATCAACTGTTGATATCGCTGAGCGGTTAGAAGCCCGAGGGTTTTCATCAGCAGCTCTCAATGGTGATCTCAGCCAAGCTTTGCGGGAAAGGACGATTAATCGTCTCAAAAAGGGTCAGGTTGATATCGTTGTCGCCACTGATGTCGCCGCTCGTGGATTAGATGTCGAGCGTATTAGTCACGTCATTAATTTTGATATTCCCTATGACAATGAATCTTATGTCCACCGTATTGGACGTACAGGACGCGCAGGTAGAGATGGCAAAGCGATATTATTTATTACCCCTAAGGAAAATCGTTTACTGCGGTCTATTGAAAAATCAACTCGTCAGACGATTAAACCAATGGCCATGCCAAGTAACGAAGAAGTAAGTGGGCAACGTATTCAGCAGTTTACTGAACAACTTCTTAAAACCATGGAATTACCCAAGCTGGACAAGTTCAAATCTTTAGTGCAACAGTTAGCTGAAGAAAATGAACTAGATATCGCTGATATGGCGGCGGCCCTAGCATTTGAAAATCAAAAAGAGCGACCCTTATTTCCAAAACTAGAAACAATCAAAGCGCCACCCAGTCGAGAAAGAGAGCGCGATTCAAAACGAGATCGCAACAAAGACCGAGGTGAACGCAAAGAACATCGCGGGCAAAAGGCTGAAGGCCGCGATTCACGAAAAGAACAGGACACGCGACCAAAGCGCGATGCTGTGCGCCAAGAAGCTGACAATGTAAGAGATGGCGTGAAAATGGTGACCTATCGTTTAGAGGTAGGCAACAACGATAAGATTACACCCAGCAACATAGTCGGTGCGATCGCTAACGAAGCGGATATTGATAGTCGTTATATTGGTGAAATTAAACTACATGATGACCATAGCACCGTCGATCTGCCCGAAGGAATGCCCAAAGAGCTGTTAAATCATCTTAAAAAGGTACGGGTCTGCGCAAAACCCATGCGTATCAGCGTGCTAGGAGAAGGCTCTTCTGGCTCTCAACGCAATAAGAGTGACGCTATGCCTGAGCCTCGCGCTCCGAGAAAACGTAAGTTCGAGAATGATGAGAAGAAGACTATTTCCCGCAATGTGAAGAATAAGCGTACCGCGGACAAGCCAAAACCTCCAAAACCCGTATTCAAGGGCAATAAAGGCGCTACAGATGGAAGCGGCCCGCTGAAGAAAAAGAAAAAAAGCTACACTAAAAAGCCTAAGCGTTCGTAATTAAGTCATCGATGCTAGCTAGGAGTTTAATTATCTTACTAGCATCAACTTCCCTCGCCTGATAAAACTCCTCAGCCATTGGAGATATGCTACAGACTCCCGGTAGACTGCCTTTTTGTTCACAGGTCGCCCGTATGCGCTGTATAAATATGAACTGTAGCCATTGGTTAAATGAAAGCTTATCAACAGCGAAGGGTTCTATACTGCTTAAATCTTCCTCGGACGGTTTTTCAGCATCCCATAGGTGAGCTGACCTAAGTTCGGCCTCTAGAGCATCTAACATAACGTTGATTCGATCATATCTCTCTTTCATTCGTTATATTAGACCTCAATGACCTACTTCACGATGAAACGGCGGTAATGCGTCCAATAACTGCTTTCCATAACGCTTGGTGACTAGCCTCTTATCTAAAATAGATACCGTTCCTGTATCCGTTTCAGTACGAAGGAGTCTCCCTGATGCTTGGATGAGTCGAAGTGAAGCCAACGGCAGGGATATATCAAAAAATGAATTGCCACCCTGCGATTCGATCCACTCCGCCAAAGCTTCCTGGAGAGGCTCATTTGGAACGGCAAAAGGTAACTTCGCGATAACCACATGTCGACAATAGTCACCAGGCAAATCGACTCCCTCAGCGAAACTAGCGAGCCCCAATAAAACGCTCGTTTTACCCTGATCGATCCGCTCTTTATGCAGTCTCACCATCTCTCGATTTGAATACTGACCTTGGATTAAAATTAGTCTAGCCAAATCATTAGGAAGCTCATCAAACACCTGCTCCATCTGCCTTTTTGATGAGAACAAAACCAAAGTGCCCGCTTTATTTTCAACCATTGATGCCAGGTTATCAATGATATAGCGAGTATGTTCTTCAACTGCATTCCCCTCTATCGCATCAGATGGAACTCTTAATATTGCAGATTTAGTGTAATCAAATGCACCGGCGACAGACAAAAAATGGGCCGAATCTGGCACCCCTGTCTCTCGCTGAAGAGTACTGAAATTGCCCAGAGATCTGAGGGTGGCAGAGGTGACTACAGCGCCATAGCAACTCCCCCAAAGTCTATCTTTCAGGATCTCCGCTGCCTGTATGGGACTAGCATTAACAGAAATATCTACATTACCCCCGGTGGTATCATCTAACTTCAACCAGCAGGCCATGGGGACTCCATCATCTTCTAACTCTCGATGTAACCTATCCCATAAAGACAAAAGTCTCTCGGCACCAGAAAGCCAGGTACCTGCTTGCTGATAAAAAAGTTCAATATCTGGCATTGCCACGGGGTACTGTTTGTCACTCAAGGCCTCACTTAGAGTATCTTCTAAGACCTCGAGGCGGCCTACCCAACCACTCGTATGAAGGGTTATTTGCGCAGCGATGTCTCGAATAGCAGCGCCAACATCACCATGGGCAAAGCGAAACTGTCCCTCATAGTCCTCAGCTTTGTCTAAATGGTCCTTCATAAGCGGATAGGCGATGGTTAGGAGCTCACTTATCTTAGCCGCTTCCTTTTCAATTCTCGGCAGCTGTTCTGCAAGAGCAGTATCCTTGGAAAAAATTGGCGCCTGCCCTTTACATTGTTTTGGAATCCTCTCTAACCATGCCAGCGTGCTGTTAATCCTACACTCAGCGCCAAAATGACGAATTGCCGTATCACCTAATCGATGACCCTCATCACAGATATAAATACAATCCTCTGGCGGCGGCAATATCGCACCTCCTCCTAGGGCCAAATCTGCCATCACCAAATCATGGTTCGCAACAATACATTCACTTTCTTCAATATCGCCTCGCGCTTTGAAAAAAGGGCACTGATTGACAAATCGACAACGTCGTCCAGTGCACTGCCGACGATCAACCGTTAGTGCTCGCCACTCCATATCTCTAATATGAGTATCCCAAGAATCGCGATCACCATTCCAAGAACCGTCCTCAAGGGCATCCCACATCTCCCGATATAGGCTCTCAGTCTGTGCATTAGGATTAAATTGCTGCTCATCTTCAAATAAGAAAACACCTGCATCCTTCGCTTTAATTGAGTCTAAGCACTGTTCCATCCGAAGATTACAGGCATAACGCCCCCTGCCTTTAACAAGAGCAAAACTATAGTCCCAGTCACAGGCCTCTAGTAACTCTGGGATATCTTTGTTAACCAACTGTTCCTGCAGCGCGATGGTGCCAGTTGAGACGACCACAGTCTTTTTAAGAGCTCTGGCGATAGGTAGGGCTGCAATTAGGTAGCCAACTGTCTTTCCGGTACCCGTACCTGCCTCAATGACTGATAGACGTTTGTCTGCATCATCATGACTAAGGCTGTTAGCAATGGCGGCAACCATTTGCTTTTGACCCAACCGCGGGCGCAAGCCTCGCGCTTCAAGGAATTGACGATAGCCCTGCTGAATCTCATCTCTGACATCAGAATCCAACAATCCTTAGGACTCCTGACCAGTCATAGAGTACTGCAATTGACTATTTACGGGAGCCGCATACGCGGCAATGGCGATAGCCTGATGATGAAGGGGCATTGCATTAATGCGGGAATTAAATCTGTCCTCGGCGAAAGTCCAATCTTCATCTGGCCACTGACTTTTCAATTTATCTAAGATTTTCTTATCTACAGTATCGCAGTGCATTTTCCAGGCGATAATATTCGTTGGAAACAATTGATAATAAAGGTGTATTTGACGGTCAATTTCAGCGGCCAAAAGATCCGCATTGTCATATTTGTCAGTAACCGGTTCACCAAAGGTAACCTGAATCCGGCCCTTATAATCAACGAACCCTTTTTGAATACTGTCGAGATCTTCAAATGGGTCTTTGATATACGAGATTCCCTCCTGCTGAGCATAAAGTTCACATGCTTTATCTGCATCACAGGGATCGTACTCGTATGAAATAGCTACCGGGATAATATTCAGCTCCCCAGTAGCCTGTGCAAAAGATTGATCTGATTCTTTGGACAGCGCTAACATTTTTAGTAAGGCTGTTTCAGTTCTATCGCAACCATTTTTGGCTCTTCCCTCGGCCTGTGCAATCCAAATAGACACCTCTTCAGTTCTGAGACTATAACGTATGTAACGAGATAAATGCTTTAGAGCCTCAAGCTTATCTCGGCGACCAGTTACCGAGCGTTTTACAATAAAACTACGATTGACGCGCATAAGATCTGAAGCAAAGGGTTTGCTTAACAGATTATCACCAATGGCTATTCGCACAGTGTTCCGCTTCGCTATTGACAGGCCTAGATTGACCAAAGCTGGGTCCAAAGCAATATCTCTGTGATTGCTCATGAACAGATAGGCACGGTCTGAATCAAGGTTGTCTAAACCGGAGAACTGATAATTATCAGTCGTTCTATCCAAAACTTCCCTTAAACGCTTGGTCATATGTTTCTGAAAATCACTAACCGTAGAAACATCCCTAGTCAATTTAAGAAGACTCCGACTCAAGAATGGTCTAGCTAGGAAGTTAAAAAGATCAGGAACTACTTTAGTGAGCAGTGGAAATTGGCGGGATAATAAAACATCCATCAGTTCAGGATCAGCAATCAATCGCGCTAAAGCCGAGGGCACTTCGCTGTCATTGTATGGACGAATATCGTCGAACTCATTCATTGTCAGTGGACTAATAATTAAAGTTATCTAACTGTTACTTGGACTTTGGCGGGAATTATACCAGTGCACATCATGTGAAAAATCGTCCACTTTATCAGCTACATCTAGGACTAAAGCAAATAGCGCCATCCGCACAAGAACCCCATTGTCTGTCTGACGAAAAATTGCAAGATTCGGGTTGTCGTCCAAATCACTATCTAGCTCATTCGCATCTTTTCGGGAGTCTCTGGGCAGTGGGTGCATAATCACAGTATTCGGCTGACAATACTGGGTGTAAATGGCCTGATTGAGTCTAAATTTACCACGATAGAGATCCGCTTCCTGCTTACTAGAAAAGCGCTCTTCCTGAATCCGTGTTGAATAAGCGATATCAACATCTGCAATGCTCTGCGTCAACTCGTGAGATACAGTGACATCTACACCTGCAGCTCGCATTGATTCAATAATAGAATCAGGCAGAGTAAGCTCTTTTGGTGAAATTAACACCACTCGAATATCGTTGTATAACAACAATAATTTACTGAGGGAGTGCACCGTTCGACCATGACGAAGATCGCCAATCATGGCGACACTTAAGCCATCAATATCACGCCCTTTGTCAGACATTTCTTTGCGGATAGTGTAGAGATCAAGTAGCGCTTGAGTTGGATGTTCGTTTGCCCCGTCACCGCCATTAAGCACTGGTACGCGGCTAGCTGCAGCAAAGTCCGCCACCGATCCCGCCTCGGGATGACGCATACAAATAACATCACTAAACCCCGACAAAACCCTTGCCGTATCCTGCAATGACTCGCCTTTCACAAGTGCTGAATTCTCGAACCCAGCAGTCTCACGAACCTCGCCACCAAGCAAATTAAATGCCGAACCAAAACTTACACGCGTTCGAGTACTGGCCTCGAAAAACATATTCCCGAGAATCGCACCCTCTAGCACCCTGGTGACGCGCTTTCGCAGTGCATAGGGCTCCATTTTGTCAGCCACAGAAAACACGCGATCCACATCTTCACGCTGAAATTGATTGATTGAGAGAATATGCGCGCCGGTAAAGTTCAAGGTTTAACCTCGGTGCAATAAGTTAGTGGGAGGGATTTTAGCCTGTTTCGTCTCTGCACTCTAGTTCGATGATGAAAATTCATCATCAACACTTTTCGTCCACTCAATTAAAGACTCTAAAATAGTCCGCTGTTGTTCAGTCAAATCATCACCTGACAGCAACTCATTCACCTCTGCCGAAAGTTGTTCAACTGTAATATAACCAGACGAAGCATCAGTCAAACGCCAACGACAAGTTTCTATCCAGCTCTGCCTCTCCTGCTCTGTAAGAGATTCACTGAAGTAGCGAGCGCGATAACTTACTAATAACTGGTTGTAGCGACTATCTGAAAAATGAAACCGTTGTTGCGTGAAATTTTCACTAGTTGCGTTTCTCACCTCATCAAGTATTGGACGGTCACTATTAGGCAAAAATCCATCATATAACCTTTGTTCAGCCTCTGTTTTATCTGTAAACGTGCGTTCGCTGAAGACAGAACGCAGTTTGGTTGCTAGATCAACCTGATTGAGCCTTCGCCAATGCTCTTCACAACGATCTACATTAAGATTCAAACGTTTTGCAGTTGCCCCGTCAATGAGCTTATGGGTGGCAACTACCGGCGCCTTATTAACGTGAATAACTTTAAGCGGGATGCGATCTTCACCTTTACTTAAATCATCGCTCGCTGTGAATACCCTGTGCGCAATTTCATCCGCTTCCAAACCCATTAAAAGTTCCGGGTCTGACGACAAATCAACGCAAATAATACCATTGCTATTGGTTGGATGTTTCGCCAGAGGCATCATTATAGCCCCATACATATTGGCCCTAGATAGCATCCCTGAAATATGAAAAAAAGGCTTTCTCTCCTCGAGATTAAGCATTTCTGTTATCACTTTTTTGCTACGATGATTAACCACATAATCAAATAATCGAGGTTGCTTGTGCTTCACCAGTTTGGCCATAGCAATGGTGGCAGTTACATCAGATAAAGCATCATGGGCGGCTTCGTGAGCGATACCATTGGCTGCCGTTAAATGCTCTAGCCTAAAACTGGGTCGCCCAGGCTCGTGATCCGTCCATTCTATGCCTTCAGGTCGTAATGCCCGCGTCAAGCGCAGCATATCGAGAATATCCCATCGTGAATTTCCATTCTTCCATTCACGCTGGTATGGGTCAAAAAAGTTTCTGTACAAGGCGTATCGGGTAACCTCATCATCAAAACGAATACTGTTATACCCAACGCCGCAAGTACCAGGTAGCGATAGCTCTCTATGTATAGCGTGAATAAACTCTGGCTCTGGTATCCCTTTCT
>Ga0315339_1000314_pt1 | contig 68217 bp, 68 predicted proteins | sample ASW17metaG_FD_204514 | JGI IMG/M metagenome (GOLD analysis project Ga0315339, IMG submission 204514) | Ammonia-oxidizing marine archaeal communities from Pacific Ocean, United States - ASW #17 | ecosystem: Environmental > Aquatic > Marine > Oceanic | place: USA: California | collected 2016-12-05 | reverse complement strand
GCCCTGCGTATTCGGAGGCATGACCACAAAGGTGTGGTCGAGGTAGTCACCTTGGAGTGGGTCGACCCAGTTGGACGTATGTGCTTCGAAGTCCGAAGCGCGTAGATGACCTCCCTCCGCTTCGACGAAAGCAGCCAACCGCTGGGCCACCGGCCCGGTGTAGTAGGCTGCCTTTCCGCCTTGGGCGATCCGAGTAAGCGTCGCGCCTAGGGCCGGGTTCACGAGAAGTGAACTCAGAGGTGGCGCGGATCCGCTCGGCAGATAGAGGGCCTTGCCCGCCTCGTTCAGATCGCCGCCTTGCGCCTCGAAGTCCATCTGAAGTCGCCGCGAAACCGGGAAGCCTTCGCTCGCAAAGTGGATCGCAGGTTGGAGCAGGTCCGCGAACGGCATTGAGCCGTAGCGTTCATGCGCATCGACCCATGCGGCGACTGCGCCCGGCACGCTCACTGCCATAGCGCCCTTCTCAGGGACCTCGTCCAATCCTTGGCTCGTGAAAAAGCCAGGTGTTGCCAACGCCCCCGAACGTCCGCTCCCGTTGAGCGTGGTGACCTCGCCCGTAGCACCGTCGTAGAAAATGCCGAACGCGTCTCCGCCGATGCCGTTCATGTGCGGACGAACAACCGCCAGCACGCCGGCCATCGCGATGATCGCGTCGGTCGCAGTGCCTCCATCTTGGAGGACACGCAGCCCCGCCTGCGCCGCGAGAGGATGACCCGCGGACACCGCACCTCGGGTGCCGCGCACATCAGGCCTGTTCTGGGGAGCGTAGACAACCGAGCCCCCCATGGCCTGTGCGTCACCACTCGGAGCGCGATCTGGGGCCGAACATCCAGCGGCGGTCGAGAGTGATACGAGAAGGGCTGCAAAAAAGAGGCGTCGTGGCTTCATCGGGTGATCATCCGGTCGTTGGTTCGTGTTCAGTATGCACGTTGGCAGGGCGTTCTCGTGCGCGCTAGTAGCGGTGGTCGCAGGGGCTGGGCGGGATTAACCTTTGAGCCCAATTTCGCCCTCTCAGCCGGAGTCCGGCCGTACCGTGCACGTCGACACGCCAAGCCGATCAACCGAGAGCCAATGGGCGGACTAGGGGCCGGTCCCCCGGCCCGGCAGGCGACACGCATTGCGGTAATCGTCTCGCTCGCACATGGGATCAACGACGCCTACGCGTCGTTCGTGCCGCCCCTCTTGCCCCGCATCATGGACAACATGGGGCTGTCCATCGCGTCCGCCGCGACCCTCAGCGTCACCTACGCCATTGCGGCGTCGCTACCTCAGCCGCTCTTCGGATATCTGTCCGATCGTTTCGGGCGTCGGGCATTCGCGGTTGCCGGCCCTCTCGTGGGCGCTGCCTTCATTGGAGCGATCGGGTTTGCGTCGTCCTACTGGGTCTTGGTGCTCTTCCTGCTCATAGCAGGGATGGGGAGCGCGGCGTTCCACCCTCCCGGTGCTTCCTACGCTGTGCGCGTCGGCGAAGGGAAAGGTGGAGGCACCAGGTATTCGATCTTCTCGTTCGGCGGGTCCGCGGGCTTTGCGCTCGGCCCGCTCATCGCCGTCGGGCTCGTTCAATGGGGCGGAATGGAGCGACTCTGGGTGGCCATCATCCCGGCTGCCGTGATCATGCCGATCTTCTTCTTCGGGCTTCCTAGCGGACGCGCGGAGGCGAAGATCGCCAAGCGGCCTCCACCCCCGGGGACGGTACTTCGTCACTTGGCCGGTCCGCTCGGTCTCATCTTCGGCATCAGCGCGACGATGGCCTTCGTCCAGCGTGCGTTTCTCACGATGGAGCCGATCATCATCGCGGACCTTGGTGGCTCCGAGGGACTCGGGGCGCTGGCTCTGACGATCTACCTGGGTGCGCAGGCATTCGGGACGGTCACCGGAGGTGTGCTCGCAGATCGAATGGATCGACGGAAGCTCCTGCTCTACCTGTGCTGTTTGGCCCTGCCGGCTCATCTGCTCGCAGTGTGGCTCGGGCCGCAAGGAGCGATCGGATTGGCAGCCGCCGGTGCGGCTGGCTTCCTCGGCATGGCTACGCTCCCACCCATCGTGGTGATGGCCCAGGAGTTGCTGCCCAGCGGTGCGGCAGTGAGTTCCGGCATCGTGATGGGACTCGCTTGGGCCACAGGATCGGTGTTCGTCCTGGCAACTGGTGCCCTAGCGGATGTGATTGGTCCACAGACGGCGACGCTACTGTCGATGCCGGCGATCATCATCGCGATCGGACTGGCCATGCACCCAGCGCTGAAGCACGGATGGAACGAACACGCTCAGGAGAGCTGATCGTGCCTTTCCAACTCGTACCGGCTCGGAACCGGGGGCTCAATCAGTGGGGTCCAGAAGGCTGGCCCGATTGGACTCTCGTGACACCCGCCAGTGTTTCATGGGTCCCGAGGAGGGCTGCCCATCCAGCACCCGCCCCGGCCATCCCGGCCAATGGGCCGCGAGGTCCTTGAGTAGGTGTCCGTGATGGGCCACTTCACTGGATACAGGGGATATATCGACGGCAGCGGCGAACAGAAGGAGCTTTGCGATGCCTTACGTGAGTTGGCCGAGAGCCTTCACGGACACGGCTGTGGCGGATCCTACCCCGCCGCGCGTGGCGAGGAAATGAACGCCTGCGGCGTGTCCGTCCATAAACGGTCCACCGTTGGAAGCCGTGGGCGTGACCGCGGTGATCCACAGCATGAAGGGGAATCGCACTCGGCCCGCACCCGCCAGGAGGATCACCCACTGCCACGCGACCAGGAGCAGGATACTGGCGTTAGCCAGCACGGCGACAATCAGCCAACGCCAGGAGGCCCCCTGTGCCAGCGCGGCCGCCTCGCCCCAATCCACGTTGCGGAAGGCCACGACGACGCACGCAAAGAGCAGGAGCCAACCGGCGATCCAGATCCAGCGACGGCGGGAACCCGGAGCGATCAAAGGAAGGCATTAAGGATCATTGCGCTGACGAGAGAGAGCGTCGCGCCGGCTGCCAGCAGCTTCCAATGGTCGTAGAAGAAGTTGATGACGTGGGTGTCCCAATGTGCCCATGTATTTCCCCGGAGGTGGCGGACGTAGGACTGCCGCGGGTCACCGTGGCCGTGTTCGTCCAGGGACAGGAGCCGGAGGCCCTCGACCTCCCCGAAGTCGCGAAGGCACTCGGAGAAAAAGAGCGGTCCTGCGGTAGACAGGACACGGACGTGCCGGGGCCACACGAATCTCCGCTTCGCGAAGGCAGCAGGGAGAGAGGCGATGACGTAGTCGAAGAAGTCCTGACCTGGTTGCGCCAGCATCAGTTGGTTCGAGACGCCGAACGGTGTCGTGCGGGGCAAGACCACCCGCCCGGCGAGCAGGGAGTCCATGGGCTTCAGGCAGTCCATGTCGAGATCCGCATACAGCCCGCCGCACTCTCTCATAATCACGTAGCGGGCGGCGTCGACCCTCTGGATGTCTTCAGGATAGCGGTGGTAGAGCGACGCCAGCTCCGGGGCTCGCTCCGCGACCAGGCGCTCAAGGTCTTCGTCGGTCCAGAAACGGTACTCCCAGTCCGGATGAGCTGTGCGCCAACTCGCCTGCGCGGCTCTGAACCGCTCCGGAATGTCGTGGTCTTTCCACGTCTGATGAATGATGCGCGGGATCATGATCTAGATGGTCGAAAGGCTCGGACACCGAGGAGGGTCGCGCTGATGGCGAGAACGTGCCAGGAGAAGAAGATGAACGACTGCACTGTGCCGGTGCCATCCGTAGGAGGCCCGGACACGTATAAGGAATCGGAGCGCGCCAGTTCGAACTGAACACCCACCAGGGGGAACACTACCTTTCCGACCTTCACCAACAGGTATCGCTTGACTGACGCCGGACCGTTTGTCCCCGGGTGACGCACGAGCTCCCAGAGCCAGAACACGACCCAGACAAGGAACAGCACGCCGGGTACCATGTGTCCTGCGAAGCTTCCCGGGAGGTGCATCCGCATCTCTTCCATGCCCTGCAATGGTCAGAACTCCGTGTCCCAAGGTCGGCCGGCTCTACGCAGCGAGTGGGGAAGTTATCGGAGACGACCCTGAGCCCCCAGGGTGACCCCGAGGCGCACAAGAGAAGAGAGCCTGTTCTCCGAAGTGCCCTCCACGTTTCCGGCGTTGGAGACGAAACTTCTGCCCACGTCCCACTCCACGAAGAACAGTCGCTGTGGCTGGTAGCGGCCCTGAAGGGCCACTCGGCGTGTAGTCTCCATTACGCCCAAGAAGGTACCTGGCCATCCCTTATCGTTAGGATTGGGATAGAGGGTGGCGGCGTCCGGCGGGGTCAGCGATTCTCGGTCGTGACTTTCCCGGTTCAACTCGTCGAACAGGTGCTGCGTGCGACGTTCCTGCGGACCGTGAAGTCGCCCTAAAATGTCATCGACGTGATGGGTCATCTCAGGAGATTAGGGGAGAAGGCTGGTGAGTCGTTGTTCGATCAAGGCTGAGGCGCAGACCGGGACGCTACGTTCCATGCCGGCGATCATCCTCGCGAGCGGACTGGAGATGCACCTCGCGCTGAAGAACGGGTTGGCCCCGCTCGGTCAGGAGAGCTGACAGTGCCGTTCCAACTGGTCCCCGCTCGAGACCGGAAGCTCTATCGGTTGGTCAAGAAGGCCCTGCCCATCCGCATCGTGAAAGGGCGATCGCTCTACTCCGCCGGCGATCCGGCCAAGGACGTCTTTCTTGTCACCGAGGGGTTCGTTCGGCTCGTACTGCCGGGGATGGAGAAGGGAAGGGGGGAACGAACCGTCTCGCTTGCTTTGCCCTGGGAGTTGTTCGGGGACGAAGCGTTTACGGAAGGCCACCGTCGCTACGGTGCGCTGGCGGGGTCACGCTGTAAGGTTGTGGCGCTGCCCGAAGGCCGGGTCCTGACCGGGCTCAAGACCGCGAAGAAGAGTCTCGACGCCTACTTGGAGGGTGCCGAGCGTGAGCTTCATCGGCTTCGGCATGCCCAGGGAGGCTCTCGTGGGCCGACGGCCGCACAGCGCTTGGCAGAAGTGCTTCTGGACCTTGGACAGCGTTGCGGTGAACGCAAAGGCCGCGGAATCGACCTTTCCGTGAAGCCCACACATCAGGTGCTTGCCGACCTGGCTGGCGCCCACCGGGCGACCGTAACGACGCTGCTCAACGACTGGTTGTACGAGGGCGTGCTCGGCGCAAGTCAGGAGGGAGGGCTTGCGATTCGGCGCCCCCATGACCTTTGGACGTTGGCGGGCTACCATCCAGGCGTAGACGATCCGGACGAGCAGGTGAACTGAACGTTGACCTAAAATCCCGTCCCGTCTAGCTTTTGGCGCTTTTCCGAGGCGCGGTTTGCGCCCGTACACCCCTGAGCAGGACCCGATATGACCAAGCGTCACCCCGGTGCGCGCCGGACTCAGCAGGACCACAATAACGATCCCGACGACATCTTCCTTGCGAGGGTGTTGAACACGGGTCAGTGGGCTCGCGCCAACCAGCAGCTTTTGACCATTGTGGGGGTCGTTGTGGCAATCGTTGTCGCAGGACTCGTCTACTACGGGGGGTACCAGGACCAACTGGTCCAGCAGGCTGCTCAGGAACTCGAGCTCGTCCATCAGTCGATCGCGCTCCAGGACCGCGAGGGTGCCAGGAACGGGCTCGAGGTCTTCTTGGAGCGTTTCGGCGGCACGGCGTATGAGGGCGAGGCTCGGCTTCTATTGGGTGACCTCTACCTGCAGAGCGACAACCCGCAGCAGGCGCAGGTCATCCTCGAGCCGTTGGGTGGCTCGCCGCGCGATCCAATCGAGTTCCAGGGTGCTGCGCTCCTCGGCGCCGCATATGAGCAGGAGAATCGGTGGGATGACGCCGAAGCGGTCTATTTGCGTATCGCTGACCGTGCTGACCTGAGCTTCCAGGTGCGCAACGCGCTGCAGAGTGCGGCTCGGATTCGCGCCGACAACGGTGATGCGGCTGGAGCCATCGAGCTCTACGAGCGTGTGTTGAGCGACATGGAAGAAAACGACATCGACCGCGGCGTCTTCGAGATGCGCATCGAAGAACTCAAGACCGCGATGAGTATCTAAGCTCGACCTAGTGGGAGATCATCTCCCGCGAAGCGTTGGCGTGGGCATGGGCCGCCTCGGGACCTCCCGAGGCGGCCCATGTCGTATCTAGGTGTCACATGGGGGCTGTGCCTGGGCGTTGTTGGCGAATATCGACCGATAACGGCTGATTCATTCACATGTGACGCCCAAAGCCGTAATTCACTTCGTATAAGATATATTATGTTAACTAAAAAGAATGGGCGCCATTTCACGGATTCCTTTGGCTCGCGTTACCCCTAGCGCCCTACCCGAGTCTGATACGGCTCGAGCGCGCGGACATTTACGGCTGCGGTGCCTGCGCCCACCATTCCGAGTTTCAGTGCCGCCGTATATGAAACGTCGATGATCCGCCTGTCCGGGTCATGAAAAGGCCCCCGATCGGTCACCCTGAGGACAACGGACCTCCCGTTGGCCAGATTCGTCACCTCGACGTAGCTCGGAAGCGGAAGCGTTCGGTGAGCTGCCGTGAGTTCGTACATATCGTAGGTCTCCCCGCTGCTTGTCTCGCGGCCGTGGAACGGTTCTCCGTACCAGGAAGCCACGCCACGCTCGTCGTAGCCCTCCGAAGTGTCTAACACTCGGTACGTTTCCCCCCACTGTTCGTATTCGGAGCGGTTTCCGCGTCGACTTCGAGGCTCTGGAGTCAGCTCCAACTCCGGAACCTCGAGCAATGCCGCGATATCAGGCGCGACCGCGGCGGTTTCGGTGGTGCTTGGCTCACCTTCGCGACCCACGCCAGGGGCCGACAGGCCTGGTCTGTTGATCGGCCCCGGACGGGAACTCTCCGGCACCGGTGGCCGCTGTCGGGTCAACTCTTCGGATCCGATCATCTTACATCCAGATACGAGCGAGATGGCCGCAATCAGAGCGATCCGTGCGACCCACGTCATGGGTTCACCTCGGTGTAAACGGTCTGCACCATAGTGCTTTGCTCCGCAGGGGTTAAGCGCGCTAAGCGCCCACTGACAAAGCGGTTATCATCGGTCACTTCACGCAAGATATCGATGCCTTCAGGAGGCTCCGGCAGCGGGTCCGACTCGTCGTCGAGCTCGATCTCCATGAGCGCGAGGCCTTCCAGCGCGCCCAGAAAGCGGTCCAGCTCCCAAGGACCGATCTTGAAGCGGACCTTCTCGATGATGCGCTCACCAGCCAATTCCATCAGCAGCGGCGCCATTTCGTCAGGCACGACGGTTTCGACCTCCGTTCGGCGGACTCCGGACCCACTTTTTGTCCCGAGAACCGCTCCTCGTGGCTCTCCGGTGCGAATTCTGAGGGACGGCTGACCGTTCCGGATGTAGCCCTGACGGTAGTGGTGACCCTCGCCAAGGCTGGACCAGTAGGCTGTGGGCACCCGCATTAGAAAGCGACGCTCGATTTCCCAGCCCATATGCCCCTACTCCGCCGGTTTCCGGCCCAATACGGCCACCCTGCGCCTCATGAAGGGCAGAAAGCCCTGTAGGGCCCGTTCTGCGACGTTCAGCACCGGGAGGTGCGATTCAGCGTAGTAGGCCTTCTCGATCTCGAAGCCTGCATCGGTGAGCAAACCCCGCATCCGCGCCATGGATTTGTAGTCCACATGGCTGACATCCCGTTTGATGAGGATGTCACGGTTCTTCAGCGCTTCTAGGAAATGGCCGCGGTGCGGTGTCCACGTGCTGAAACGCCCGCCAGGCTTGAGGACTCGGAACGCCTCTTTCGCGACGCGCTCGGAGTCGTCCGGATAGAGATGCTCGAACAGGTCCGCAGCAATCACAACGTCGAAGGAGTCCGCACCCAGCCCTGAGGCTCCAGCGTCGGCCTGAACGAAGCTCAAGTTGGCATGGGGCTCTTCACCGAGGCGGCGACTACAGATCTCGATGCTCTTCTGGCTGAAGTCGAGCCCGACGATCTCACCGGTCTGCTGAGCCAGCGCGAAGCCGAACGTGCCCCAACCGCAGCCCATGTCGAGTACACGGTCTGTAGCCAACGGCGTGTGGATCTGGAACACCTTGGCGATTCGGTAGCGCTGGAATGGCGTGTCGAGCTTGCCCAGGTGGTCGTCGACACCCTCGAAGTAGCCGCTGGAGTCGTAGAACTCCTGCCCGATGCGCTCCTCAGTCATCAAAGGCGCCCGAAGATGTGCTGGAACTTCATCCACCACACCCGCCACACCGCCTCGCGAACGATCTTCTTCGACATCTTCGAGTCACCGGTATCCCGCTCCGTGAATAGGATCGGTACCTCGGTGAACGTGAAGTTCTTGACCCACGCTCGGAACTTTAGCTCGATCTGAAACGCGTACCCGTTGGAACGGACCCGGTCGAGCCCCACTTCTTCCAATACGCGCCGATGCCAGCCGTTAAAGCCACCGGTGGCGTCTCGCACCGGCATCCTCGTGATCATGCGGGCATACCAAGACCCGAAGTAGCTGACCAGGAGCCGGCTCATGGGCCAGTTGGACACCGTTACACGCCCCTCCACATATCGAGAGCCAATCACGAAGTCATGCGTGCCGATGGCCTCGATCAAGCGGGGCAATGCGTCCGGGGGATGCGAGATGTCCGCATCCATCTCGAAAATGACTTCGAAATCGTGCTCGAGTGCCCATTTGAAGCCAGCCAGGTAGGCCTGCCCCAGTCCGTCTTTGGATTTGCGATGCAGGACGTGTACTCGAGGGGCAGCGGCGGCCATCTCATCTGCGAGCTGGCCGGTGCCGTCCGGCGACGCGTCATCGACGACCAGGATCTCGATCCGCTCGTCTTGTTCGAGAATCAGAGGGGCCTTCCTGGGAAGGTTCTCCATCTCGTTGTACGTCGGCACGATGACGAGGATGCGCTCACTCATTCGGGGCGGCTCCCTGCCTCTTGTCTGTTGGAGTTTCGCGCAGGTGCATCAACCAAAACACGCCTGCTGGGACGACCTCGACACCGGTAATCCAGATCCGGTGGACGACGGAGATCGCGCCCGCGTTGACGATGCCGACATGTGGTGTGAGAAACGCGACCAAAAAACCCTCCCGGACGCCGAGCCCGGCCGGTGCAAAGATCATCAGGTAACCCAACACATACGCGGCAGCAAAAGCGGAGGCAGTGGGTATGAGCGGTACAGGCATCCCGAAGCTCGTAACGAGGAGCCAGAACGACAACGCGTACCCCATCCAATTCATGAGGTAGAAGATGAACCACCGGATCCCATGGGCACTACCGAGTGATTCCGGGGGGTCTGTGCGGGCGAGACGAAACCAAAGCGCCACGCCTCGTTCGAAGACGGATGGGATGGCTATGAGGCAGATTCCCACCACGACCAGGACGCCCCCGACGATACCCGCCTGACGCAGGGCCTCGCTGCCGGTCAGCAGTGCGCCGAGTCCGATCGACCCAGCCGCCGCAACGGCCAACCCCTGTCCCAGGACAGCCGCACCCGTTGCCGTGGCGGCTGGTACTCCTTGCCCCTTCGCCAAGGCTGCTAGGCCGGCGATCTGCCACACCTTGCCCGGGATGTAGCGCCCTAGGTTCGCAATCATGAAGAGTCGTACCGCACGTGCCGTCGGAATCGACGGGCCTCCTAAGTCCACCACGATGCGACCCCAAATGGCGGCCGATACGAAATACATCATTAGCAGGAGCGTCACGGACGCAGCGAAGCCCAGAGCGTGGGGTCGCATGCTCCCGATTTCCATCGCCTGAAGTTCCTGGACGTTGAATCCGACTCGGTCCAGGATGAACCAGGTGACGACGAGCGTGAGGGCGAGTCGCGCGCCGTGCTTCAACCACGCCTTCAGGGTTCAGTGCTCCCGCGTGGGCGATCACGCCACCACACGAATCCGTTTGCACCAGCGAGCGCCAAAGACAGGAGGACGCTCACCCAGAGGCTCATGCGCACCGTGGCCGATGCATACCACACTTCGATCTCGGATTGTCCGGCTGGGACCGGGATCGCACGGAGCGTGTGGTAGGCTCGGAGTACTGGAGTGTCGACCCCGCCGACCGTGGCCTGCCATCCAGCAAACCAGTTATCCGAGATGACCAGCATGGCAGCTTGATCCGAGGTTACAGAGAGGCGCATCCGGTCGGGGCCTCGCTCCAGCCAGGTCACGTCCCCCTGCCCTGGGCCTCCACCAAGAGATGCGGCAGGAGCCTCGGCCAGCACAACTTCCCGCTCGGGGTCGAAGGCGGCAGAGAGCATGTACGGCACCGCTTCTTCGTCGGACTTCACGACCGCACTTCCAACAAGGCGAGCCCTCGGCAGCGCACCAATCTCGATCATCGTTTCGAAGGGCTGCCCATCCGAGCCTTGTAGCCTCTGGATGATGCCTGGGCCTTCGTACGGCTGCCGCCGCGCGTAATCCGGATACAGGATGTACTTCACGTTGAGCAGCCGCCTGACAGTGCCGCTGTTTATGAGGTTCACTGCGTCTCCCGACCCGACCATCCCAATCAGTTGGCGGTAACGGGCGAGGTCGTTCGGATGATGACCGGCTGCGAGTTCGATACCGTGGAGCGCCGGGCTGACGTCCTGACTGTTCCGGCTCATCGAGAACAGTCGATAGGGCTCCGTGCTTTCCGCCTCCCGGTCCAGGACCGCTTGGATGTTGGCGTTCGGAGCGTAGAACTCGTCGTGGTCGAGCGTCACGATGAACGCCTGATCCAGACGAAGGGCGTCTACCGCAACCAACCCGACCAGGCCTGCCAATAGGGCGACCGGAGCGAGACGCCCTTTCCGGAACACGAGTGCGAGGCCCGTGAATCCCGCAGTCAGCAGCACGGATGCCCAAGCGCTGCGTGACATCTCCGGCATGAAGTCTGCCAACGCTTGAATCCTCCCGTCGCCCATGTCCTTGAAGACCATCGAGGGCCAGATCGAAGCTATGAAACCGCTCGAGATCATGATCGCGATCGCCGTGACGACGCCCAGTCCAGCCACCATCACTATGGAGAGGCTTCGTTCTTCTTCGTCCCCGTCAACTGGCTGACGGAGCAGTCGGTCGACGCCCAGCGCGGCGAGGGTTGCCATGCTGAAGGCGAAAAGGAACATCGCCTGCGAGGGGGCCCTGAAGAGGGAAATGCCGGGCACGATCGAATAAATGATGCCCCATACGGGGGTGTTCGCTCCGAGCGCGAAGAAGAAGGCAAGCGCGCTCAACCCAAGGAAATAGAAGCGTAGGCTGCGCCTTGCCCCGCCGACAAAGGAAACCGCCGCGAGGAGCATAAGGATGAGGCCGGCGTATTCGTGATTGTCCTTGGCCCCGTTGCGGCCCCAATACGGGGCCCCCTTCCAGTTTCGTGCTTGGTTCCCTGCGAAACCCGGGACAATGAGGGAAAGAGCCTCCTCAGGATGGATCGACCATGAACTCGACCAGGCGACGCTCGTCTCCCCCACTTCTGCTCGTGTAGTGGCGGTGCGCCTTGAAGATTGAGTCGCGTATTCGACAGCCGGCACTAATTGGAATGCCGCGATGCCTGCCCCCATCAGAGACGCAGCGAGGAACAGCCCGAAGGTGATGCCGGCGCGCGGACGCACGGGCAACGCCGAGGCCTTTCCCTGCCGTGCGAGTTGAGTCGCGCGAAAGATCGCGAACATCCCGACGCCGCCGAACAGGAAGTACGCCATCTGGAAGTGAGTCGTGTAAATGACCAGCCCGACGACCAACGCAACCGAAGTGAAGGTCGCGAGACGGGGCCGCACGAAGTGGCGTTCAACGACCCAGAACAGAAGCGGGGCGAGCGCGGTCACAAACAACTTTCCGTCACCGCCAGGGTGGACGAAACTCACCAGCATGGGCGACAACATGTAGCCGGTCCCGGCCACGAGTGCGGCGGCCCGGGAGGTACCGATGGCCCGCGTCCAACCGAACATGAAAAAGCCGGCCGCGAGCACATGGAGAATCAGTTTCCATCCAAGTGCTCGGTACGGCTCCATGATGAGCAGGAGCAGGAGCGAGGGCGGATAGAAGGACTCTCCGGCGGAGAGGGCTTCAAGGAATGGAGTGCCCCCCAAGATGTGCGGCTGCCACCGAGGGAAGCGACCGAGGGCTCCGATCATGTCCACATAGAGGGCACGAGCGATATAGCCCAACCCCATCGTGTCGTTCCCGAACAGCATCTGGTCGCTGAAAATGAACGATCGGAAGAGGAAGACGGTCAGTCCACCGAAGAGTACCGTGGGAAGCCACTTTGGCACCGTGGGTCCACCGCCGCTCTTTCTGTCGTCGCGTTTTCTAGCACTCATGACTGCCCCCCTTTGGCCCGTCGGCGCTCGATGACTTCTTCGTAAATCTCCAGGTGCCGTTCGGCCAGGCGGGCGTTGCTCCAACCCGCGACCACCCGTCGACGCCCTTCCGCCCCAAGCTCCTTCAGGCGCCCGGACTGGAGCAGCGAGACAACCTTGTCCGCCAGCGCGTTCGGATCGGCTGGCTCGAAGAGTCCACCTACCGCGTCACTTACGATCTCAGGCAGCCCGCCAACGTTGGTAGCTGCAACCGGCAGTTCACAGGACATGCATTCGAGCGCCGCGACTGAGGTCGCCTCCATGAGTGACGGAAAGACCGCGAGATCGCCTGAGGACAGAAGTCCCGGCATCTCTCCGTGCGGCCGTGCACCCATGAAATGCAGCCTGTCGGAAACGCCGAGTTCACCCGCCATGCGTTCGAGTCGATCACGCTCCGGTCCATCGCCAACCAGCACGGCTTCTACATCGGCCCGCTCTGCAATGAGCGGCATCGAGCGGACGAAGTGCTCGACCCCGTTCTTGTGGAAGAGCCTCCTGGGCACGATCAAGCGGAAGCGGCCCTCATCCAACGGAGGAAGCGTCGGCTCGATGTTTTGGAAGAAACCGGTGTCTACACCGTTGGTGAGCGGCTCGATGCTCGTTCCCGGCGCGATGCTCTCCCCTACCCCAGCGATCTCACCACTCGCAGCGAGGTTGTAGTCAGCCGCTTCCAGGAAGCGCTTGAAGACGGGCCGCCAGAACGGCGATCCCGCTCGTTTGAGGAAGTGGCTTGTGTGGTAGGTCGTAACGATGGGGGCGGACCGGACACGCTGCGCCACCATAGCCGGGAGCACAGACGCGATGTCCTGGGCGTGGAGGACGTCAGCGTGTTGGGCGAGGGTCGCGAAGCGATGCATCGACGCAAGCGCATGAGCGGCCCAGCCGGGGGTATTCCTGGACGGCATCCAAGTCCGCCACACGTTGACGCCACCCATTACTTCTTGCTTCGGCAGGCCCGGCTGAGATAGGGACGTCACCATGTCCACCCTGTGGCCCCGTTCGGCCATCGCCTTGCACAAGTAGTAGACGTGGCTCTCCAGCCCGCCTACCTCCGGCGGGAAGTAGACGCAGTGCATCAATACCTTCACGCGCCCCAATCCTCGGTCGTACGTGGTCGTCCCAATAGGTCCGCCGCAACGATGTCGGCAATCCGTTTCCCGGCGAGCCCGTCACCATAAGGATTGGTGGCAGGAAGGGTTTCCTGAGCCCTGCTCAGAATCGAGCGAGCTCGTTCAAGGATTCGCCCCCCATCCGTGCCCACCAGTTCTGCGACACCTGCGTCCACTCCCTCAGGTCGTTCCGTGACCTCACGAAGGACGAGCACCGGCGTCCCGAAGGTCGGCGCCTCTTCCTGAATCCCGCCCGAGTCGGTCAGGATCAATGACGCGGCGTCGAGCGCGGCTACGAGATCGAAGTAGCCGACCGGGTCGGTCAGGTGGATGCGAGTGTGATCACTCAGGAGTTCCTGAGCTGGCCCCAGCACATTCGGGTTCGGATGAACGGGGTACACGATGTCGATATCGTCGTGCTCTTCCGCGAGCGTTCGCACGGCAGCGAATACCTCACGAATCGGGGCACCGAACGATTCGCGGCGATGCGCCGTGAGGAGGACGAGTCGTCGATTACCCTCGATGACAGACCGGAGGATATCATTGTCGATGGGTCGGTGACCGTCGGATACCCGCTGAAGGGCGTCGACGACGGTGTTGCCCGTGATGAAGACGTTTTCCGCCGTGGTGTTCTCGGCTACCAGTGCTTCTTTAGCATACGGCGTAGGTGCGAAATAGTAATCTGATACGATATCCGTGAGGCGTCGGAAAATTTCCTCCGGCCAGGGAGCCCACTTGTCGTGACTCCTCAGCCCCGCTTCAACATGACCGACCTTCACCTTCTCGAAGAACCCGACTAGGGAGCCGACGAATACCGTGGCTGTGTCCCCCTGCACGAGGATCGCGTCCGGTTGGAACTCCTGCACCACTCCTCGTAGCCCTTCCATCGCACGCTGGACGACGTCGTAGAGCGTCTGGCCCGGCTTCATGATGTCCAGGTCATAGTCGGGTTCGAGATCGAATGCCTCGAGGACCTGCGCCACCAGATCGGTGTGCTGACCGGTCAAGGCGAAGCGTGTTTCGATTTCCGGAGCGAGGTCACGAAATGCGTCGAGTACGGGGGCCATCTTGATGGCCTCCGGGCGGGTCCCAACGACGATCAACACCTTTTTGGGCTGCATTGAGGATTCGTTCACGAACCGGAATCCTTTCTATTTCTCCTCAGGTTGTCGATCTCGTAACGGACCTGAGCCACCTGTTCGGACACCAGGCCAAATCCGACGAGCACGAAGCCGAGCATCTCGAGCAGCATGACCAAGTATAAGAGCGGTCGATAACCCATTGGCGGGATGTAAGGGTCGAAGCCCACCATGGGGTGCACAAAACGCAAATACACCGCGATTGCCGCGACGAAGACTCCTAGGCCGGCCATCAAGATGCCGGAGGCTCCAAAAAAGAGCAGCGGCTTTCGTGAGAACAGCAGCAGGAAGCCCACTGACATCAGATCCATCACGCCGACTAAGATACGGAACGGGCCCTGGAACTTGGACTCCCCCGCCCTTCTGTCGTGGAGTTCGATGTCGATCTCGGTGACCGTCGCGCCACGCGAGTGGGCGAGTACGACGAAGAACCGATGCCAATCGTGACGAAGCGTCAGGCCGTCCAGGACTTCGCGACGGAAGGCCTTCATCGAATTCAAGTCCGACACTGGCACGTCGAAGATCTTCCGTGACAGGCGATTGTAGACCGAGGACACTCCGCGCTTGTCGTATGCTCCGACCTTCCGGCCGGTCACGATGTCCCACCCTTCGGAGAGCTTTTCCAGGAATCGCGGAATCTCGCTCGGGGTGTGCTGAAGGTCCGCGTCGAAGATGACCAGGGCTGTCTTCTCAGTCGCATCGGCGCCGGTGATCATCGCCTCGGTCTTTCCGAGGTTCTTATTGTGCTTTACAACCTTGAAGGCGTCCCACCCAGCCGACTCGCGTTCCGCGATGGCAGCCGTGTCGTCCGATGAACCGTCGTCCACCAAGATGACCTCACCGTCGAGGCCGAAGCGCTCGAAAGCCTCTCGGAGCTCGCGTACGAGATCCGGAATCACCTCAGCTTCATTGAAGGCGGGTACGATGACCGCGAAGTCGTTCTTCGTCATACGCGTTTTCGCATACGGGCTGGGAGAATTCCGAGTTGGTCTCTGTACTTGGCGACCGTCCTGCGAGCGATTTTGACGCCGTCGGCCATCAAGAGTTTTACGATGGCCTGATCTGTGAGGGGTTTTCCACTGTCCTCGTCGGAGACCAGGCTCTTTATCTTGTCTTTGACGCCACGGGCGGAGATGTCCTCTCCGCTCGTCGTAGACAGTCCACTGGAGAAGAAGTACTTGAGGGAGAAGACGCCCCGGGGGGTCTGCACGTACTTCTTATTTGTCACGCGCGACACGGTCGACTCGTGCATCTCAATGTAGTCGGCGACCTCACGGAGCGTGAGTGGCTTCAAGTGCTGCACACCCCGCTCGAAGAACGCGCGCTGCCGATCCACGATGAAGTTCATGACCTTCAGCATTGTCTGACGCCGTTGCTCAATGGCCTGAACCATCCAGTTGGCCGAGTTGAGCTTGGCGGCGACGAATTCCTTGTTCTCACCTGTGAACTGCTTCTTGTCTTTCGCGATGTCTTTGTAGCTCTGGGAGATCCGGAGACGCGGCAGGCTCGTGTCGTTCGCGAACACCATGTACTCACCGTCGATCTGCTCAACAATCAAGTCCGGGATGACATAGTGCTCGGGCTCGGCTGAGTATTTCTGACCCGGCTTCGGGTCCAGGTGACTCAGTCCATCCGTGGCGTCTTGGACTTCGATGGGTTGCACACCGAGAGTCTTCGCGATGTCACTGACACGATGGTTGATGAGCGCATCGAAGTGTTCGTCAACGATTTTAAAGGCGAGCGAATCGCCTTCATCGCGCTGCTGAAGCTGGATCAGGATCGATTCCCGAACGTCTCGGGCACCGATGCCCGGCGGGTCGAAGGCCTGGACCACCTGCAGCATGGCCACGGCTTCATCTAACACGTACGGACGGAAGGCCTCTACAATGGAGTCCATCTCAGACTGACGTTCGTGTTTGTCTTCGATCTGGGCCACCGCCTCTTCAGCGATCGGGCGGACTTCTTCGAGCCAGCTGTTCACGCCGGAGACACATTCGGACAGATCGCACGCGAGCATTCCGTCGTCGTCGATGTCGCCGATGATCTCTTCGCCCATGCGGAGTTCACGATCTGAGATCGTGAGAAGGCGCAATTGATCCTCGAGGTGGTCGTGCAAATCCCGCGTATCGACGGGAGTGGGTTCGAAATACTCTTTCTGCTCGAACTCGGCGCGTCTGCCGCCCACATCAAACCCGTCCAAGAGGATCGCCTCCCAGTCCACATCGTCGCCCAGAGGTTCGTCCGTCGTGTCCTCTCTGAGCTCGACCTCCATTTCAACTTCGGCTTCTTCCATCTCGAGCAGCGGATTCTCAGCGAGCTCTGCCTTCAGATGCTGTTGCAAGTCCAATAAGGGCATGTAGAGCAACTCCATCGCCTGATACAGGCGTGGGTTGATCCGCATCTCCTGCCGGAGGTTTGCGCTCTGATAGAGCTTCGTGTTGAAAGTGCTCATGGAAGGGTCGTTCGCCGGGCCTCCAAGCCCGAATATCGATTTCTAGTCCTGTGCTCCTGCCGTGTCGGGTTTCGCATACCGACCGCGCATCCGTTCGGTCAAAGTCGGGCCCAGGTAGATCTCCGCGACCTCATCGTTCCACACGAGTTCGGAGACCGTCCCGCTGACCCTAATCCCACCTTCATACATGATGTATGCCCGATCGACGATTTCGAGTGTCTGTTCAACATTGTGATCAGAGATTACGACCCCGATATCGCGATCCTTCAGGCCGCGAACGATGTCCTGAATGTCGTGTACGGCAATCGGATCGATCCCTGCGAAGGGTTCGTCGAGCAGCATGAACTTAGGGCGCTGGACGAGTGCCCGCGTGATCTCGAGTCTGCGACGCTCACCACCGGACAGCGAATAGGCCTTGTTCTTGCGCAGTTCGCTGAGGCCCAATTCGGCCAAAAGGTGCTCCAAACGCTGCTTTTCTTCCTTCTTTGGCAGCTTCAGCGTCTCAAGGATTGCGAGTACGTTGTCCTCGACTGAGAGGCGCCGGAACACTGACGGTTCTTGGGCCAGGTATCCCACCCCTCGACGCGCTCGTCGATACATGGGCGTCTTGGTCAGATCGTCCCCATCAAGGTGGACCGTCCCGGAATGCGGCGGAATGAGTCCGACCATCATGTAGAAGGTCGTCGTCTTTCCGGCTCCGTTCGGCCCCAATAGGCCCACGATCTCGCCCTGACTCACGGCGATGTCAACGTCGTTCACGACGGTGCGTTTGCGGTAGATCTTCGTAAGGCCTTCGCCCGAGAAGCGGCTCACTGTCTCCGGTTCACCGTTCATATTTTCACTCAAATGTGTCTCCAGGGATCAGACGGATAGGCTTGAGACCGCTCCGGGCCAGGAGCGTCAGGCCCACCTCCGTCGTTCCGGGTATTCTCAGGTGTCTTCGTATTCCCAACCGCAGAAGTGTCCGGCACGACCGTGGAATCTGCGCCCAGGCTGTCCGAAGGAACACTGATTGGTATCGGCTCCAGGTGAACCCCCTGCGTCTGCCCTAGGACGTCCATGTGATCAATCTGCCCGTCGGCCATCACGATGGTGATTTCATCTCCCACCACATAGTGAACAGCTGGGGCGTCCGTCCCTGCTACCGAGTTGCTGTCTGCTGGCGGGAGCCGATAAAGGCTGCGTGCGCCTACCCGGGCAACAATACGGTCGATGCGGTTCTGAGCGGACGTGGAGTCCGAGCCCGCTTCCGTCTCGACTTCGGCCGTATCGCGCACGAAGGTCACGATCACGGTGTCGCCCTCAAGCCAGTCAGTCCGAGCGATCTCTGGGAGGACTTCGACGTTGAGGGAGTCGCGGTCGCTCGACACGCTGCGGGCGTTCCCCACTGCGAAGACCCTGTCCAACTGCTCGGCCGGTGCTAGGACCTCTAATGAGTCCGCGGTCAATTCGAACTGGGCGGACACCACTCGTGGCCGGGCGGGCGCATCTTCGGAGACGTTGGCGAGGTCGACCCTGTTCACGGCAACGAGCCGGTCGAGAAGGCTTCCCTCCATATACATGAAGATTACTGGAGCGGTCAGCCGCATGTCCTCACTGATGAGTACAGCCTCCCGGCGCGCCACGACCTGGTCGATGTCGTCCCCGTTCATCCCCATGTTGATGGTCTCGCCCAGGAGATCGTACGTGGTGCCGTCGACTCTGGCCGAGCCATTGAGGAGAATGCGGCCGGCGGCCTGGTCGTACTCCGCGCTGTCCGCGAACGCGTGAAGCGAATCGCGCTCGATCTCGACGTCCCCAGTTGCGCGGAAGTAGGTGTCGCCCTGAATGAAGATGCGGTCACCGTCCACGACGTAGGGTGTGTTCGAGTCGTTTACGGGTTCCGGCAGGCCGACTTCGACCGGAGTCGCCTCCGGTGGCAGGGCTGGATCGGACCCGGGAATCGAATCTGTTCCTGCCGAGGATGTGCTGGCCCGCATGGTCAGAATCGCTCGGGGCCTGACCCCATCAAGGCCCGTGGTCACGTCCATCTGGGCCCGTTGCCGTTGAGACGTCTGGCGCAGGTAAATGAGCCGGCCGTTCTGAATCGTGAATCCCTGGACGGTGTCTTGGACGAACACATTGCGTTCAGCCTGAAGGCGGCCCTGCTCTGCGAAGTATCGGGCTTCGTCCGCGCGCAACTCACCGTTCGCGTCAAGAAAACGCACTGAGCCGATGAGGTGCTGCATTCCCTGTGCTGAATACGAAATCGCTGAGTCTGCCCAGATTTCGACCCCGTCGCGACAGAAGAGGTGAGGAGTCCCGACATAGGTGATGCTCGCCCCGCCTGACAACATGGTCATCACCAGGTCCCCTGACGGGAACACGAACTCACAGTCCTCTTGAGCCGCACCCTTGGCCGGGAACGCGAGGAGCGAGACAATCGCCGCGACGACGAGGAGCGCTCGTGGGAGGGAGACCGTCATCGGTCCGACTACCGGCCGACCGCTTGGCCGCGAATGCTCGAGATCCGGACGTTCCTGAACTCCATATCAGATTGGAACGCAGAGCCCCTCGTAACCGAACCGTTCGCGAGCGTCTGCACCGTCGCCGAGTCCGACCAGATCCGATTCTGATTCGGGTCGTAGTGCAACTCGGAGCTTTCGATCTTTCGCCCGTCGTCATGCACCAAGAGGACCACGTCACCTCGTGCGGTCATCCGGTCCGTCTGCTGGTCCCAATCGCCCGAGGTGCCCGTCACCGTTGCACGCGCCGTGCCGTTCGCGTTGTAGAACACGATGCTCATTTGATGGAGCTGAGCTGAGGCCGAGTCCGCGAACATATATGCGGTGTCGGCGTTGACCCTACCGTCCCGAATGCCTCGCGAGGTCATGAAAGCAACCATGCCGAAGACGACGTTATCCGCCCCGATCTCTAGGAGCGCTTCCGACGCGACCGCCGTCTCCACAGGTTCGTCACAGGCGGTGAGCCCCGAGATCGAAACCAGACCGATCACAGCAAGGGGGCGAATCATCTTAGATATTTTCATCAAACCGCTCCGGATCTCATCAAGTCGTGCAAGTGAACGATTCCCACGAGATGTCCGGCTCCGTTTTGGACCGGGAGGGCCATGATCCCGTGCTCTTCCATCCGACGAACGGCTGCGGAGCCCAGTTCGGTCTCGCTGGCGACCTTAGGGTTGAGCGTCATCACGTCTGCGACTTTCACGCCGAGGAAGCCCGGGTCCGACTCCATGCATCGTGCCAGGTCCCCGGCCGTGAGTACACCCACAACGTTGCGGCCCTCCACCACGGGGACCGTGCCCCGCATCTTCGCGAGTGGCGCGATGGCTTCTTTCAACGAGACTTCGCCCGTCAGCGTGGGATATTCGTCGGAGATCATGACATCTCCTACACGGACGGAGAGCTTGGTTCCAAGTGTTCCACCCGGGTGAAGCGCCGCGAAATCCCCTTCCCCGAATCCCTTCTCCTGAAGGACCACCATGGCGAGGGCGTCGCCCAGGGCCAGCGTGGTCGTGGTCGATGAGGTCGGGGCCAGATCCATCGGGCACGCCTCCTCCGTCACCGAGCAGTCGAGCGTCACTGACGCGTCGCGAGCCAGCACGGAGTCCGGCTGCCCTGTCATGGCCACCACGGGAACACCGAGACGTACCAAGTACTCCGTGATGCGACCGAGCTCAGAGCCCTCTCCGGACTTGGAGATGAGGATCGCTACGTCGGCCTTCCCGACGATTCCAAGATCTCCGTGGAGCGCCTCGACCCCGTGTAGGAATGTCGAGGGCGTACCCGTCGAGGTGAGGGTACCTGCAATCTTCCGAGCGATGTGCCCCGACTTGCCGACCCCGCACACGACGATTCGGCCCTTCGCGCCCGCCACGAGACGGCAGGCCTCCACGAATCGACTGTCCAGTCGCGCGGATACCGTCGCGATGGCATCGGCCTCGATATTGAGAACACGGCGCCCTTCTGCGAGCAGCGCTTCGTCAGAGGACGTCATGCGGGGCTCCGGTCCGCAACATACTTCTCGATTACGCCACCCAGTTCGCCCCGCGCGGTGAGCAGGGCCTCGCAGAACTCACGTGCGGCGCCTTTGCCTCCCTCCTTCGCCGACTTCCAATCGGCGATCGCTGTGATCGTCGATGTAGCGTTTGCTACCGCAGCTTTGAGGCCGACCTCCCGGAGCACGGACAGGTCAGGGATGTCGTCAGCCAGCATCGCGACTTCGTGCCATTCAACACCCTTCCGAGCGATGAGTTCGCGGACGACCACAAGCTTGTGGGCGTTTGGCGCCTGGTGGCACTCATCGATTTCGAGCTCAGCCGCCCGCAGCGTGGTCGCCTTTGAGACACGACCCGAGACGATGGCGACTTCGAGCCCCGCCCACATGAGCATCTTGAGCCCAATGCCGTCTTGGATATCGAAGCGCTTGAGTTCGACCGATTCTCCTGATTCCGTTTCTCCGACATAGATGCCGGCATCCGTGAGGACACCATCGACGTCGAAAATCACGAGTTTGATCTGACGGGCCAGCGCGTCATTGATTGGGTTCTCGCTGGACATCAGGTGGCTCCCTCGGGGGCTAGGGCCGCTCGCACGGCCTGCACATTCCGGAGCAGTTGAGGCATCTCTTCCAGCGGAAGCATGTTCGATCCGTCCGACGGTGCTTGCTCCGGGCGCGGGTGGGTCTCCAGGAACAATCCAGCACATCCGGCGGCCACAGCGCCTCGCACGAGCGACGGAATGTGCTCCGGGTCGCCGCCACTGGCGCCGTCCAGAGCGCCGGGTCTTTGCACGGAGTGAGTGCCGTCGAAGTAGACTGGGCAGCCCGTCGCTTTCGTGCCTCGTGCGAACGACCGCATGTCGACGACTAGGTTGCCGTACCCGAAGAAGGTCCCACGCTCGGTGACCGCGACCTCAGGCGCTCCTGAGGACTCGAGCTTGTCCACAGCGGCCGCCATTTCCTCGGGCGACATCCACTGCCCTTTCTTCAAGTTGACGGGACGCCCCGTCTCCCCGACAGCGACGAGTAGGTCCGTCTGCCGACAGAGAAATGCTGGTATCTGGAGCGCGTCGACCACGGCAGCGACGCGTGCCGCCTGACCGGCCTCATGGATGTCGGTAATCACCGACAGGCCTGTTTCCCCTTTCACCCGCGCGAGCGCCTCGAGGCCGACCTCTAAGCCGGGACCCCGCTCGGCCGACAACTTCGACCGGTTTGCCTTGTCGAATGACGCCTTAAAAACGACCGGGAGATCGAATGACTCCGACCACCCCGAAAGCGCACGTGCGACTTCGAGGTTGAGCTCATCACTCTCTAGGAGGCATGGCCCAGCGATGAGCGAGAATCGATCGAACATCCCCCTCCGTTCCTAAACGCTTGCCGGCTCAGCGGCCGGTTTAGCGGGTTGGTTTCGCGCGTACGCGGCAGCTGCTCCGACGAACGATGCGAACAGCGGATGCGGGCGGGTCGGGCGGCTCTTGAGTTCGGGATGGAACTGACCCGCGACGAACCAAGGATGTTCCGTGAGCTCGATCATCTCGACGAGCCCGCCGTCCGGAGACGTACCACTGATCGTCATGCCGTTGTCCGTAAGCAGGTCCCGGTACTCGTTGTTGACCTCGAAGCGGTGTCTGTGACGCTCGGAGATCTCGTCCACTCCGTAGATCTCCCTGGCTTTGGTTCCCTCGCCTAGGGCGCACGGATATGCACCGAGCCTCATCGTCCCGCCCATGGTGGTGACTTGCAGTTGGGAGTCGAGCAGGCAGATCACCGGATCCGGCGAAGCCTCCGCAAACTCGGACGAATGGGATCCTTCCAAGCCACACACGTTCCGAGCGAATTCGATGACCGCGCACTGCAGACCAAGGCAGATGCCGAAGAACGGCATCTGGTTTTCCCGAGCCCAACGGATCGTCTCGAGCATACCTTCGACTCCGCGAGGACCGAATCCACCTGGAATCAATAGGCCGTCATACTCTTTGAGTTTCTCTACGCCCTCACCGTTGTCGAATACTTCAGAGGACAACCAGTGGATGTCAGCCTTTACGTCGTTCGCGATGCCACCATGGATGAGTGACTCCTGAATCGACTTGTACGAGTCGATGTGGTCCGTGTACTTGCCGACCACCGCAATCTTGGCCGCACCCGCAGAAGGATGTTTGACCCGATTCACCATCGCAGTCCACGACGTCATGTCGGGCTGCGGCAGATAAAGTCCTAGGCGCTCCGCGATCACGTCGTCCAAGCGCTGCTTCTTGAGCGAAAGGGGAACCTCGTAGATGGTCTCGACATCGCGCGCCTCGATCACCCCGTCGATTTCGACGTTGGTGAAGAGCGCGATCTTGCGACGGATTTCGTCAGACAGCGGATGCTCGGACCGACAGATCAGCACGTGCGGCTGAATTCCGATCTGCATCAGCTCGCGCACGGAATGCTGGGTCGGCTTTGTCTTAAGCTCCCCCGCGGCGGTGATGAATGGCACCAGCGTCAGATGGACGAAGATCGCGTTCTCGCGCCCCACGTCCTGACGGAACTGACGAATGGCCTCAAGGAACGGGAGAGACTCGATATCACCCACCGTGCCGCCGATCTCGGTAATCACGACGTCGTTGTCGTCAGAGAGCCTGCTGATCGCCGACTTGATCTCGTCGGTGATGTGCGGGATCACCTGAACCGTGGACCCCAGGTAGTCACCGCGACGTTCCTTTGAGATCACCGTCTGGTAGATCCGACCCGTCGTGATGTTGTTTTCCTGGGAGAGGGATTCGTCGATGAATCGCTCGTAGTGACCCAAGTCGAGATCGGTCTCAGCCCCATCGTCGGTCACGAACACCTCTCCGTGCTGGAACGGCGAAAGCGTTCCCGGATCCACGTTGATGTACGGATCAAACTTCTGGAGCGTCACCCTCAGCCCGCGCTCCTTGAGGAGGCGTCCGATGGCTGCGGCGGAAATTCCCTTACCGAGTGACGAAACTACGCCGCCGGTAACGAAGATGTACTTAGTGGGCCTGTCATGCGTGTCGGTCATGGATTCCGTCATGCGAAAGTGGTGGCTCCGTACTCGGTCAGTTTCTTTTCCATCCTCAGAACATCCGCGGGTGTATCTACTCCCGGGTCCGCCGCACCCACGACGGCTACCCCGATCCTCAATCCCGCCTCGAGCGGGCGTAACTGTTCCAGCAGCTCGAGACGCTCCAGCTGTGATGGCGCGAGGGATACCCAATCATGCAGGGCGTCGCGCGTATAAGCGTAGATCCCGATGTGCCGAAGGAATGGCTCGTGCTCCAACTCCTCGGGTCCTGGCTTCTCGTCGCGTTTGTAGGGGATCGGGGCGCGAGAGAAGTAAAGCGCCTTCCCGCTGGCTGCTCTCGCGACCTTCACCACTGAAGGGTCTGCCCGCGCGTCATCTGTTCGCACGGGAATGGCACATGTCCCCACGTCCCATTTCCCCTCAACAACCAAGTCGATCGCGGCTCGAACGTGCGCCTCCTTAATCAGGGGCTCGTCGCCCTGCACGTTCACGACCACGTCGTACTGTCGATATGCGGGGCGGTTGACCACTTCAGCGACGCGGTCGGTCCCTGAAGGATGATCCGTTGCCGTCATTTCCACCGGGGCTCCCAACGCCCGGCAGACCTCCGCCACGTCCTCTGAGTCCGTGGCAACCACCGCGTGGTCGAGCACAGACATGTTCTCGATGCGCCGCCAAACCCACTCAATCAAGGGTTTCCCGAGGATCGGATAGAGCGGTTTGTTGGGGAGTCGGGTCGAGGCAAGCCGGGCCGGCACGATGCCTAAGACCTGGCCGCTCAAGGGGCTTTTCCGGGGCCGGAATGGCGCAAATGCAATGCAAAATTCACGCCAGGAAAGTTACTCGCGTGGGGGGGAGAGGGTCAACCGGATATCCAAAGTAAATTGGCGTCGGATTCGCCTGCCCGACGGAAGTCGACTTCGCGGCTGTTGGCCGGGACCGCCCACCGCTCAAGTCGCCTCCAAGAAATTCTGTAGAAGCTGCTTGCCGTATTGGCTGAAGAGGGACTCCGGGTGGAACTGAACGCCCCACAGCGGGAGGTCCCGATGCCGCATGGATTGGACTTCTCCCTCGTCGGCCTTGTCCGTGCTCCAGGCGGTTGGGACGAGAACCTCCGGCAACGCGGCCGTGTCGGTAACCAGGGAGTGGTAACGGGCAACCCCGAAAGGCGAGGGGATGTCGCGGAATAACCCGTCGCCCTCGTGCCGGATCGAAGCTGTTTTTCCGTGCATGATTCGGCTCGCTCGTACGGTGCGTCCGCCGAAAGCCTCTCCCATCGACTGGTGCCCAAGACAAACCCCGAGCATGGGTGTGCCCTGCGCTCCTAGTTGCCTGAACGCCTCCACACTGACGCCGGCCTCGGAAGGTGTGCACGGTCCAGGCGACACGACGATCCTCGCGGGCTTCATCGCTCCCAGCTCGGCCACAGACTTCTCATCGTTGCGGACAACGACCGGCTCAGCGCCCAGATCTCCGAGGTGCTGAACGAGGTTGAACGTGAACGAATCGTAGTTGTCGATTACTAGCAGCATCCCGGTCGCTCTTTGGTCGTTTCGGTAGTTCGTCGCACTCCAAGCTAGCGCTCGATGCTCCAGCCCAATACTTCCAGCGGATGAAATTGAGGATCCGACCCATATTCGCCGGGTAGCTGACTCACCTCCGACTACGTCACAACAGGAGACTTCGTGTATACCCGCTGTCTGGTTTGCGCCACCGCGTTCGAGCCCAACGATCAGTTGGAGCATCTGCCCAATGGGCAGCGCGTGGCGTTCGATCCAGGACGCGGGCGCCTGTGGGTCGTGTGCCCGACCTGTCGCCGATGGTCGCTGGCGCCCATCGAGGACCGATGGGAGGCGCTTGAAGACCTCGAGAAGTTGACGGCGGACAAGGCCCGACTGCTGTCTCAGACGGACAACATCTCGCTCTTGAAGTCAGGTCCGTTGGAGATCGTCCGTGTGGGGAAGGCTCAGCTCACCGAAGAAGCGTGGTGGCGGTACGGGCGTGAATTGGCGTCGCGTCGACAGCGCTACAAGAAACTCTCCTTTGCGGGGACAGCCGCTGCGGGTGCCGTGGTGGTCGGCGGCTGGGCGACCGGTGGCATGACGCTCCTGGGCATGTGGTTCGTCATGGGCCACGCACCTGACTCGATCACCGATGCCGCTCGTTGGCTCCGGTTCGGGGGTTCGGCCTGGCGTGGCGCAGAAGAGTGCGGTTCTTGTGGGTACACCTTCCGCGCCTTGCCGTACAGCGACCGTGGCGGCCTCGGGCTCTTCCCGGGTTCCGAGCCGGGGAAGATCGAGCTGGTGCAGCGCTGCTCGAACTGCGGCGTGTATCGTGACGGTGGGTTGCGTCTTTCTGGCCAGGACGCCGAACGGACTCTTCGGCGTGTGCTCGCCTACCACCACTACCAGGGCGCGTCCGAGCGCCGGGTCGTGTCGGCCGCCCGGCTGATCCAGGAAGCTGGGTCCCCACAAGACTTGGCCCGTATCGTCATAAAGGACGGGAGGCGCTTGGGCGACCTACAACGTACCGGCGCGATCGCGTTGGAGATCGCGGCCAACGAAGCTTCTGAGCAGCACCTACTCGCGCTCGAGCTTGCTCAACTCGAAGCGCATTGGCGCCGTGAGGAAGAACTCGCCGAAATCGTCGATGGTGAACTCAGCCCGCTGCCTGCGATCGAGACGATGCGCAGGCGGATCACCGGTCGGGGTTAGCCCGCGGGCTCCATCTTCCAGAAGATGATTCCGCCGGCCTGTTGACCTACCGCGGCGGACCCGACCAGCTCAAAGCTGTCCAGGTCATAGACGTCGACCTTACCCGGCTCGGCGCCCTTACCTTCGACGCTCACGAAGGCGTACCGTGAGTCTGAGGAGATCGCGACCCCGTGTGGGAGAGTCGTGCTCGACGGAACGGTCGCTAAGATCTCGCCGGATGCAGCGTCGAAGAACTGAGCTTGCGCCGCACCTTTCAGTGAAGCCACGAGCACGCGGCCGTCCGGGGTAATCCCCAAGTTGTAGGGCGCTCGACCTGCTGGGAATTTTCGTTCGAGCGACCACGTCTCACGATTCACGACGAGGATCTCGTCACCCTTGTTGCAAGCCACGTACAGCGAGCCACCGTCTGGGGAGGGTTCCACCCAGGTGGGAGAGCACGTGGGGTTATGGGTCATACTCATGCCGCTCATAGGCTGTGACATCCCGTTCGCCCCCGTTACGACCTCACCCACCTCGTAGTTGTCGATCGCCATCTCAGATCCTTTCGAAACGGAAAAGCGACGAGACACCTCAAACGTGCGCGTGTCGATCTCGACCATCTGGTCGTCCATCATGCAGTTCGAGTAGGCGAAGAGGCCGTCTGGAGCTATGCGGAGCCCGTGAGGCATGACACAGGTGGCGATCTGATCGACCTCCACCAAGTCGGGCGTGTACACGACCGAGATCGTGCTGGGGACCATCTCACCGTGCAGATTGAAGTTCACGATAAAGGCGTAGAGCCCATCCGGCGTGAGATCGAGCGTCGCCGGAAAGTTGCCCAGGAGGATCGGGGCGGCCACGAGCGTATCTACGCCCGCCTCGTACTTCCATAACTTGCCGTCCGGCACTCCGTGCGCCGTCGTCATATAGAGATATTGGCCGTCGGGCGACACGTTCAGGCCGTGCGGCCCCTCAGTCTCGACCGCCATCTCACCTACGGGTGTGGTCTGGTCGACGGATACGCCCTCCGGCCCCAGGCGGATGCGATGGATAAGGTCGGCGGACTCTGCGCCGACGTACGCGTAGTAAACCACGTCCGGACCGGCGGTCTGCCCAGGAGAGGGTGCGTCATTCGCACTTCCCGCTCCACCATAAGAACCACCACACGCCACAATGAGAACCGCACAGGAGGTGGCGAACATGTTACGTAGGTTCATCGATCTCAGTCGTTTGGGTGGCGATCTGTTGCGCCGGAGGTCGACGGCTTCGACCTTCCACGCTTCTTCGGATTCACAGGGCAGTTGCGGAGCCGACCGGGGTCTAATAGGCCGAACATGAAGGACCTTTTCAAGGGAGCAGTGTGAAGATGAGACGTATCAGTTCACTCGTGGCCGTGATGGCGTTGGCTGCAGCGCCGGTTGCGGCTCAGGATGCGGCTCTCGAAGTCGGTCTCCGCGTAGCCAGTATTACCAGCGATCCCGCTGAGATTGTGATCGAGGCCGGTGCGCCCGCCTCGGTCTCAATTTTAGCCCTGGATGCCAACGGCCAAGTCGTAGACGCGACACTGCGGATACGTGGTCGGGGGGTTACCTACTCGAATGGCACATTGACTGGAGCGGAGGGCGGTGAGTACCAACTCATCGTATCGGTAGTGCTCCCGTCGAGTGCGTCACAGGCTCCGGTGTCTGCGTCGATACCTGTGATCGTCACGTGGCCGGCGGTTACCAAGATTGACGTCATGCCTGAGAATGACATGACGCTCTACCCCGGAACCTCTGTCGGATATTCGGCCGAAGCGTTCTTGGCGAACGGTGCCCTCCGTCCGGGTGCACCGATTTCTTGGTCGACGTCGAACTCAGCTGTAGCGACTGTCGACCCATGGGGCTCCGTCACCGCCCACTCGAGCGGCTCGGTCGCGATCGTGGCGACGTTCGAGGGAATGGACGGCGAATACCAAATCGACGTTCCCACGCTCGATGCTTCCCGCTTGGAGATCCGTGGTGGCGTTGATCAGGTTCGGCAGGGAGATGTCGTATCGCTCGAGGCGGTGGCCACTGGTGGAGCGTCTGAGGTCACGGACGTTCCGGTCACATGGTCCGTCTTTTTCGAGCCGGACGACACCATCAACGCGCCGGGAGCCTCAGGCCTGGTGACCGAAGGCAAGTTCGTTGGTGAAGTGCCCGGTCAGTACACCGTGCTCGCTACCGCGGGAGATATGGTCGCTCGTGCGAAGATCGACGTCCGCTCGCGTGGCGCTGTTCAGGACATCGAGCTCATGGGCCGCGGAACCGTCTCAGATCAGCGTAGCTCTGACCTGTGGATGTTCGAGGGGATGAACGGACGCGATTATGGCCTCACGGGCACCTGGGGCGCGGACGGCTGGGCGTTCTTCTGGGACGTGACCGACGTCGGCAACATCATGAAGATCGACTCGATCCAGGTTGATGCGCGTACCGTGAACGATGTGAAAGTCGCTCCGAACGGGCGCTACGCTGCGCTTTCCCGTGAGGGTACGTCGACGCGTAAGGATGGGCCGGTACTCATCGATATGTCGGACCCGGACAACCCGGTGATCGCCTCTTACATCGACGACGAGCACATCACGGGTGGCGTCCACAACATGTTTGCGCTGGATAACTATTTGTTCGCCCTCTCGAACGGCGACAAGTACGTCATCTTCGATGTCACCGATTTGGCGAATCCCAAGTTCGTCAGCGAATACAACCATCCAGACAGCCGCGTCCACGACGTGTGGGTGCATAACGGCTTCGCCTACTCCTCCGAGTGGGGCACGGGTGTTGTCGTCGTGGACGTTGGCAACGGGCAGTACGGCGGTTCGATCGAGAACCCTGTCTTCGTCAACGCAGTGCCCTACCCCGTAGGTCGGACGCACGCTGCCTTCCCGTATTATTCGGAGACGGCGGACAAGTTCTACTTGTTCCTCGGTGATGAGATCATGGGCCGAGGCGACCAGGCGTGGCGTGGCACGGGACTCAACCGTGTGCCCACGGGCCCGACGGGTTCGCCCGTCGCGTTCAGTGGATATATCCACATCATCGACTTCACTGACCCCATGGACCCGAAAGACGTCGCGCGCTACGAGGTGTCGGAGTTCGGGACGCACAACAGTTGGGTTGAAGACGACGTGCTCTACCAGGCTTACTACGACGGTGGCGTGCGGATGGTGGACGTTTCCGGAGAACTCATGGGTAACCTCTACAATCAGGGTCGTGAGATTGCCGTATTCAAGCCCTTCACAGTGGAGGGCTTTACGCCGAATACCAGCGTGGTGTGGGGTGCCCAGCCGTTCAAGGGCAACGTCTTCTTCACCGACCTGACCTCAGGGCTGTGGTCTGTAAAGTTGAAGCCGACGCAGCGCCCGATCAGCTGACGAAGCCGAGTTACATGAAGACGGGGTGGTCGCCAAAGGCGACCACCCCGTCTCCATTTTGGTGGCGGTCAGCCTCAGCCGGCCACTTGATTCACCGTGGTGACGCGTCCCTTTTCGGCCCAGCGCCCTAGCGTGGCCGTCTCGGGCTCCAGTCCAAGTCCCCACATTGCGTCCGACAATGCCGTCACGTGATAGTCGCGAGCCTGCATGCCGTCGATGGCCTGAGTCACACACACGTCACGTGCGACACCTACGACGAAGAACTCGAGAGACATTCCGAGAGCCATGGAGAGGCCCTTCAGGAAGGCGTCCGTCCCGGAATTCCCTTTGAATACATCAAAACGTGTCTTGTGAACGAATAATGGGAGATGCTCAGAGACCGCCGTTCGAGCCACTATGCAGGCCTCCTCCGCCCCTACATCATGCGGGAGCACGATCGGGTTGGCGGGTCGAATGCTCGGCATGATGGCCGCGCCTTCCTGTTCGTCCGGATCGCCTGACCGTCCCATACAGTGCGGAGGATACGTTCCCGCCGCAGGGTCAGGAGAGTCCGGGTCGATCTCGTCGTCGTCGAGCGCGTGCCAGTCGCCGGTATACACGACTATGTCACAGTCCGCGGTCATCCACGCCAATGCACGTTCCAGTGCCGTCATGATCTGTACGGACCCGCGGTCGGTGTCGTCCGAGAGGTCCTTCACGTACAGGCGGCCTTCGGGATCTAGAAAGTCCACCTGGGCGTCTACGACCCATCCCACTCGAGCAGTTGCGTTCATGTCACCCGCTCCAATCGATCGTTGGGCCTGAACCAACGTCCCACCTTCGCGGCGGGTTCGTCCCCGCGGAGGACCACGTCAGCCGTGTAGTCGTAGTTACCACGCACTAAGGCTGAACCGACTCCATAGGAATCTACCGGGACCCCGGAAGCTTCGAAGTACTGGATCTTCTTAACCGAAAAACCTCCGGATACAACAATTTTCACGTGTTGGAAGCCCTCGGCGTCGAGAGCGGTCCTCACATGCTCCACCAGGCGCGGATTCACACCCCGCGGATCGAAGTCGCCCATTTCTTCGTCGAGCGACTTGTCCACGAGAGCTGCCGAAGTGTCGAGTCGGACGCCCCACAGCTTCTGGCCCAGCTTCCGAGCGACAGCGAGTGACGTGCCCACGCAGTCATTGTCGAAGTCGACCAGCGCGATGACGCGTACATCGTCCGACATGGCGTCCGCAAAGGCCTGCGTCGCCCCCACGGTATCACCTCCGAACGCGGCGATTAGTGCGTGCGGAACAGTGCCCACGCCCTCAGATCCCCACCATGACGCCTGGGCATCTGTCGAGACCCCGATCGCTCCCGCCACATGCGCAGCCCACCCGTCTCCCGTTTGGACCATCCAGTGGTCATGGCGTGCAGGAAAGAACATGATTGGGCGTGGCCAAGCCGCTTCAACCACCGCGCGTGTGTTCGTAGCGATGCGTGTACGCCGGGCCAGGACTCCCACATACAGTGTCTCGAGGTGGGAGAATGCTGCGTAGGGACCGGTGATGTGCATCACCGTCTCCCATGGACGCGCCCGGTCGCCGTCGTGCAGTGACGAGACCTCGAGATCACTGAATGAGTACCCGTCCGTCAGACACAACTTCAGAATCGCGATGGCTTCGTCCGTGCCCGCTACGAACGCCTCAGTCTTCTGGAAGACCTGCATGGTGACCACAGGGTCGAGGCCGCTGTTTGCGAGCACCTCACGCGCCCGGACGAAGTACTTATCCGAATAATATCCGGCACGCATTTTCTCGACCGGAAGCTGGAAGATTTCAGGGTCGAGTCGATCCGACGTACGAATGGGCTCGGGAGGGGCGGACGCCGTGTCGAAGCCCTTCGGCTCACCTCGCCCGTTGTGCGAGTCTTTTGTGCGGCGTGCCAGGTTAGACCTGGCAGGTCATGTCGACGGCGCAGCACATGGGCGACTTGATCTTGCCGTGGCCCTCAGGGCATTGGGAGACCTGAACCGTCGACCCATCGTCCTTGGTGAGCGTGTCGTTCACGAGTTCTTGGCCACACTTGGCACAGGTCATGTTTACGCTCATCCCGCACTGTCCGCAGGTATACGATGCCATTCGAAGCTCCGCTCGGTGTTGGTGTTGATCAGAACGAGGATGGTAACGCGAGCGGAACCGACTCGCACTCCCTAATCTTCGCTTTCTTCGCCTACCGTATCGACGCCTAGCGGTTCGCGGTCGGCGTGGAGGACTCGAAGCAATTTCGGCTCGAAGCCGATGGCGAATGTCGACCCCGCTCGTCGCGACGAGATCGAAGCGCGTGGGAGAGAAAGGCGACCGAGAGATGGTGAAGGCCGCGATATGTACGACCAAAGAACAACGTGCCTCATAGAATTTCTCGAACCGGATGAACCACCGGCGCAGGACGACGAACTGCGTCACCGCGTGTGCCTCCAAAAACGCACCCACCCAAATCAGCCGTGGCTAAGGTCAGGTCGCCGAAGACCTAGTTGTTGTGCAAGAAGCAGAACGCGATCAGTACCTGCATCCCCACGAGCCGACGCACGGGCACCCGCTCAACATTGAGGTTGTAGAGACCCGGGATCGTGCCCCGATCCTCATGAGTCGAGGTCGAGCGATCACTCGACCTCCTCCAGTGGGGGAAGCTCTAAGCGTGGGGAATTCGATGGACGTGCGCCTGGATCCTCGGCGGCTCTGGAATCGGACGGGGGGACTGAGAAGGATGCGGATCTGCCGACGAGACGTCCATACAACCCCGCATGTGCAGCCATTCGACGCCTAGCGCGGGGTTGTCGCCCGCCATCCGCTTACCGATACTCACGCCACAATGATGACCCTCGCTTGGATTCTCGCGGCCACGCTCGCGATCTCGTTTCTGTGCTCCGTTCTCGAAGCGACGTTTCTCTCGATCACCCACTCCCACGTTGGCCTCCTCCGTGAGAGTGGTCACTGGGCTGGCGCCTGGTACGAGAAGGCCCAGAAGAAGGTGGAGGAGCCGATCGCCGCGATCCTCACACTGAACACACTCGCCAACACGATGGGTGCAGCGGTGGGGGGAGCCGTCGCGGGAAGCCTCTTTGGAAGCACCGCAGTGGCGATCTTCTCAGCGCTGCTGACGTTCTCAGTGCTCATCTTCGCAGAGATCCTGCCGAAGACGCTTGGTGCGACCTATTGGAAGCAACTGTCCATCCCTTCGGCGTACGTGCTTCGTTTCATGGTCTTGACCATGAGGCCGGTCATTGTGCCCCTCGGCTGGATTGGTCGCGTGATCGCTCGCAGTAGCGTACCCCCGACGGTGAGCCGTTCGGAGATTGAAGTATTGGCCGATATCGGCCGGCGCGAAGGAGCGCTGGACGAGGACGAGTGGAACGTCGTGAGCAGGGTGATCCGCCTTGATGAAGTCTCCATCGGTTCGGTCATGACACCCCGGACCGACATGACCGCGGTCCCTATCACAGACACGGTGTCTGAAGCCAAGAGAGTCATGTTGGATACTGGACATCTGCGGATACCTGTATTCGACGGAACGATCGACAACATTGTCGGTGTCGTAGTCGCGAGAGATCTGTGGCGAGCGGATCAAGATGGAGTCGACATCCTCGCGGACGTGATGCGCTCTGCCCCGTTCTCTCCCTCCTCGAAGCCTGTCGAAGACCTGATCTCTGAGATGCGTGCGCAACGTATCAAGATGGCGATCGTGGTCGACGAGTTCGGGGGGACGGCAGGGCTGGTCACCCTCGAGGACCTGATCGAGGAGATCATCGGTGAGATTCAGGACGAACACGAGGAAGACGAGCCGGTGGATTTCCTGGAGCAGGCCGGTGGCCGTGTGCAGGTCTGGGGTGGCGTCTCATTGAGAGACTCTGCCGCTCGCCTGAAGCTCGAGCCGAACGATGAAGAGGAAGAGGGCTACGACACGGTAGGAGGGTTCGTACTCGGTCGACTCAATCGCATCCCTGTCGTGGGCGATCAGGTGGACGTCGCTTCCGGAAGCTTGCGGGTGACCCGGATGACGGGCCGCCGAGTCGACTATCTGCTGTTCGTTCCGGGAACTGCTGACCTGAACGACTAGGACCGGTCCGGCGCTACGGTGTCGCTTCTTCCGTCGTCGGCTCTGCAGGGTCGACCGTCGCTGCTTCCATTTGCCGCTCAGCCTGCTCCTCGAACCAGAAGGAGATCGCGAGGAGCACAGCACCGCATGTGATCGCCATGTCCGCAATGTTGAAGATCGGGAAGAGCCAAAATCCCAGATCTACCGGCCCGAGGAAGTCGACGACCCCCATGTCCCAGCGAACGCGGTCGTAGAGATTCCCGACCGCGCCGGACACCACGAGTGCGATCGACATGATGCGCAGGTAGTCGTTCTTCGCTGCCTCCTTAAAGAGTACTCCGAGTAGCACCAGCGCGATGAACGTCACCGGCACGAAGAACCAGCGGGAGTCCTCGCCCACGCTAAGCCCGAACGCAGCGCCTTTATTGTAGGCGAGCGTAAGTGGCACGAGTCCGCCGAAGAGTTCACTGCTCCGGATCGACAGAGCGTCAAGCGCCCATCGTTTGGTCCAGATGTCGAGGACCATGATGAGCGGGAAGGTCATTCCTAACAGGGCGAATTTTGAGCGCACTCGGGCATCCGAGGGTTCGAGGTGGATTCTGCAGCAGTGTACGCGGTGCAGGTGGAGTTGGTTCCTAGCTGCGAAGAAGGTAAAACGGTTTGGGTGGGTGCGGCACGGTTGGCGGGATGCCTGCCCAGGAGGCGGCGGGAGTGACGACAGCCTGCGGCTGCCGTCCGCTCCTCGAGATATCGGGCGGGCCAAACGGCAGACCACCTGCGCTCGTCGGCTCGAACCTCGCTTTGCGTCCTCGGGTTTCGCCCGAGGACGCGCGGGTTCGCCGCCCGCCGCGGCATTTGGGGCCTAGATATCAGAAAGACTCTGACAACCTTGAGGTTATCAGAGTCTTTCTGATGGAGGCGGCGGGAGTCGAACCCGCGTCCGCGATCGGATCCCGAGAAGCTTCTACGTGCGTAGAGCGCTGATTAGTCTCGCCTCGGGGGGCCAGCGAACAACCGGACCCTCGGCCAGCCACCTAAAATCTCGCCCCCCACCCGGTAGCAAAGCGGGGGGACCAGCCCGAATTATCGTCGCTTCAGGAGACGCCTCGGGCGGGCGACTCAGGAAACGAGCTACTTAAGGGTTACTTAAGCGGCCAATGCCATATCAGTGTTGGCAATTAGAATTTTTCCCGAATTATTTACGAGGATCGAGACCTCGGCACGCTACTCCACCTTCACCGAACACGTCGAAACCGTGACGCCCCCGAAAAATGCAGATGATCTGTCAAACAGCTGTGGTAGGAAGTCTACCCGAAGCGGGTAGCCCCGGTCCACCCGTGTCAGACCGTCGCCCCGGCCCTGTGCTCGTCGAGGTACCCTTCCAGGAGCCGTTCCACGTCGTCCAGAGTCTCGGACTGGAACAGTTCGATCCGTAGCAGACGCCCGCTGGGCAGCCCCTTCGTATACCATCCCAAGTGCTTCCGGAAATCGATAATCGCGCGTTCCGGATTGGACTCGAATGCGATCGCATTGCGGGCGTGCTCGAGGCAGATCTGGAAGCGTTCCTCCACGCTCGGGTCCGGCAGTATGGGATCGCCGTCTAGGGCAGCTCGTGCCTGTGCGAACATCCAAGGGTCCCCATGTGAGCCCCGCGCGATCATGATGGCGGCGCACCCGGTCTCGTCCCTCATTCGCCGCGCATCTTCGCCCGAGGTGATATCTCCGTTTCCGATGACAGGGATGTCGAGGGCCTCGACGAGGTCGCGGATCTCTGACCACTGTGCCTCTCCCGAATACATGTCGGCTCGGGTGCGGGGATGGAGACATATAGCCTTGGCGCCGGCGTCCTGGCAGCGGAGGCCGATCGCGACCGGGTCTCGGCTCTTCTGATCGAAGCCGCTCCGGATCTTCACCGTGGTGGTGAGATCTGTGGCGTCGTCCACTGCGCGAATGAGGGTCTGGACTAAGTCGAGATCTCTGAGGCAGCCTGAGCCGCCATTACGCTTCACGACCTTCTTAACCGGGCATCCGAAGTTGATGTCGATGAAGTCCGGTCCGTATGTCTCGGCCACGTACGCCGCCGCATCGCCCATCATCCCAGGATCGGCACCAAAGATCTGGATCCCAATGGGTCGCTCTTCTTCGTCGAAGCGGAGGTAGTCCCGTGCCCGCTGCGAATTCATGACGATACCAGCCGCACTCACGAACTCGCTCACCACGACGTCGGCACCATACCGCCGGCACAGTCGTCGAAAGGGCGACTCGCTTACGCCAGCTTGGGGCGCGAGGTACAAGGGCGTGTGGTCGCCCGAGAGCATGGAGAGGAGGTGCGCAGACATACCTCGAAGCTACCCGTGATTCGTGCGACCGTGAAGCGGGACGCGTGCGGGCCCTGCCCTCCTTGGGAACGAGTGGTTATTCTCCGATTCTCGGTAAACGACCCGCGACCGAAACGGACTTCGGAGGCGACGGATGAGGTTGAAAGAGCTGTTCACAGTCGATGCGGTCAAGCTCGACTTGGAGGCCGGATCCAAGGACGAGTTGCTCCGCGAATTGGTGGCACTCGTGGGGCTCGACGAAAAGTCCGAGGGCATCCTCTTCAAGACGCTCAAGCGTCGGGAGAATCTCGGCTCCACGGGAATTGGCAAAGGGATTGCGATTCCCCACTGCCGGTCGCTCGTCGTAAGTCGCCTCCGCCTGGCCTATGGCAGGAAGCCTGCGGGAATGGATTTTAACGCCATCGACAGCGCTCCGGTGCACAACTTTTTCCTGATCGCCGCGCCGCCGTTGGAAGTCTCCAATCAGTATTTGCCGGTATTAGGCAAGATCGCGCAGTTCGCGAAGGACGCTGATGTGCTGGCGATGCTGAAGGAACTCGAGAAGCCTGAGGACTTCTTGGCCCTGCTCGACGAAAAGGCGCCCTAGCTCTCCGGGAGACGCGATCCCTCCTGCTCCACGAGAGCGTCCTCCAGTTCCGTTTCAAGCGTGTTTACAATGCCGGCTGCGGTCCGCCAGCGTACCGTTTGTATGATCATCGCGCCCACGACGAAAACGACGGCGAGCGCATTGTTGTCAGTCCAGACGGCCGCGAGTACCGGAAGGAGGGCCGCGGGTGTGGTCCCTACGAGGAGCAACGTCAGTTGCTTGGAACGGTTGGCCTCAGCTTCAGCGAGCCGCTCACGCGCGAGGACCGTGTCGGTCGGCCAGGCGTCTGGGAGTTTCGGTACTCCGGTGTGCCCGACCGCGACTCGGGGTTCGGTGTCATCGGTGGGATCTGCCATGAACCTTGGCCAAGGTTCGTTCTACTTGAGAACGAACATCTTTCGGGTCTTGCTGATCCCGTTGACCGTGAGCTGCACGAGGTAGATGCCCGAGGCGACTTGGCGTCCGGATTGATCCGTGCCATTCCAGAATGCCTCAAAGCGCCCAGGCTGTGCATATTCGAGTTGGACCACCTCAATACCGTCGCCGGTGGGATGTCCGAGGGCGACGGGAGATGCGACCAGCTGCTGGAGAAGATTGAAGATACGCACGGACACTAGGGCAGGACGTCCGTCAACAAACAGATCCGCCTCAAGAATAAAGGGGATGGTTGTCTCAGGATTAAACGGGTTCGGATAGTTCTGTATTAACTGAAATCCGCTCGCCTGTCCGGACGACGTGGGTGGGCCTGAATCTTGGGCAGACAGGCCTTCCGCCACGACGAACAAGGAGAGGAGGACGAACAAGACGCTTATGCGTCTCATTGATACCTCCGCACATATTGTGCAGTAGCCTAGGGTCGATCGCGCTCCATGCGAGGTGGTGTTTCGGCGACTCCGTGCCTTTCCCATAGTACGAGGCCAGTCGCGTCACGGTCAAGTGAAATCTGCTGAAGAATATGGAAAAACGGCCAAGTCGATAGGTCTTGTACAGTCGGAGGGGCGAATGGTTGCAAATCCAGGTGCCTTCCCTGGTTATGGCACCTCTCGCCCGTCTTCTCCCCGCAACGTAACCCCCAGCCCATCGAAGTGATTGAGCAAGGGAATAAGGTGTCGTCGTGATACATCCAGGACCTCACGGAAGTCGGCTGGTCCGAGGCCGTGCCGGCCGCTCAGGGACGCCTGGATTCGAGAAATTGCATCGGAGAGTACCTGTGCCGACACGTAGTATCGGTCCGCGACGGGAGAAACACGCCCATCCGCTTCCATGTGCTTTAGGAGGGACCAGAGATCGGATCGCCCCAAGAGTTCATCTGGATACTCGTCAACGAGGGGTGCAGTGAGGCCTTCCGCGGAGAAGAAGGCCTCTAACTGGGTCACAGCGGCGCTCTGGTCTGCAGAAAGCTCCGCGTTGTGCTCCGGGTCCCTAACTCCGCCCTCGACTCGCTCAAGGGTGCCTTCGTCGCACAGTCGGTCGATCAGAGCGTCAGCGACCTCCTCATTGGCCCATCTCGGGACAGCTGACCTGGCCAACGCGAGCGGAATCGCCGGTTTTATCGGGTCTGCGGCGTGGGCGGATGACACCGCTTCGAGAATACCGGTACGGCCCGCCTTCAAAATCGTCGCCGAAAACAACCTACGCGTCGAAGCGAGTAGCTCTCCTTCCGACATTTGACCCAGCACCGCTGCCGCCACTTCTGGCGGCAGCCCGCTGAGAACTGGCAGCAAGTCTCGTCGGATCCCGTGCCAGCCAGACATTTCCAGAAGAGAGCCGATGCAATCTACGGCGTCCCCACCTGCCATCCGGAATAGATGCTCACGCTCGACGTCAGTGAGTCGGTTGCGTTTGGGAGGAAGTGGCTCCGCCACGACACCCCCTCCGAACGTCGTGACCGGCGAATAGGCCCTGAGCACGACCCGATCTCTGGCCCGCGCAACGACGGGCTCCTCGAGACGAAGTTGAACCCACCCCCGCCCCCCGGCGATGATGGAGTCCGGTTCGAGTAGTGCGACTCTGGCCATGACCTCGGCTGTCCCGACGTGGACTCGGACCCGCTGGTTGTGCTCAAGATTCCACGTCGTGTCGGGCAGCAGACCTACATGAACGGTCAGCATCCATGTGGCGTCCCATGCGGGAGATGAGACCATCGTTGCCCCTCGTGCAACGACGTCGCGATCTGAGCCGTCACCTGTCAACGCTACGGCGGCCCGATCACCCGCGCGCGCATCCTGCACCTCTTTTCCGTGAACTTGCAGCCCGCGGACCCTTGCTTGGAGGTCTGCAGGCAAGATCCGCACACGGTCACCCTTCGCGAGTGAACCGGTCCACACGGTGCCAGTGACCACCGTGCCAGTGCCTTGGATGGTGAACACCCGATCCAATGGGATCCGGACGAGGTCCGCCGATGCAGACGTTTCAACCCGAGTGGCTACGTCGCCCAAGACGTCCTTCAGCTCGGCCAGGCCCTCTCCGGACGCAGCAGAGTTCGGAACGGCGTGCGCTCCCTCATACCGGGTGCCCTCCAGTAGGTCAGCGATATCCGCCTGAACGAGTTCGAGCCATTCAGCGTCAACGGTATCGAGCTTCGTGATCGCCACGACCAGTTCCGGCACATCGAGAAGCTCGATGATGGCGAGGTGCTCCCTCGTCTGGGGCATTACGCTCTCGTCGGCGGCCACGACCATGAGGACGACATCCATTCCGGCGGCGCCCGCCACCATCGCTCGGACGAACGCCTCGTGGCCTGGAACATCGACTACTCCGAAGTGCACTTCGGGCAGCTCGAGCTCCGCGAAGCCCAGTTCGATGGTGATGCCCCGTTCTTTCTCTTCCTTAAGGCGGTCCGTGTCGGTTCCGGTCAAGGCAGCAACAAGTGCCGTCTTTCCATGATCGATGTGCCCGGCTGTGCCGAGAATCAGGTGCTTCATTCCGGTACTTCCTGATCGTGGGGCAGCAGGCCGCCCAGGAAGTGTAGAGATTTCAAGGGTTTCGACACCACGTGATAAGCGACGAAGTCGGACACGAGGCCCAGGTGTCGGCGAGCATGTTGGATCTCCACAGTGAGGTCGCCCGCGATGAGGGCTCCCACCTGCCCTCGTGCGATCGGGCCGACGCGCGGCCCGGCTGCTTCATCGGCGCAATCAGAACAGCGCACCCCGCCGGCCCCAAAATCGAAGCGCGCCACCTCATCAGATTCCAGGACTCGCCCGCAGAGCACGCAGGCGTCGAGCTGCGGGGCGAATCCGAACCCTACGGTGATGCGCCAAAGGGCTGACAGCGCTGCCATGGGCGCGTGCTCCCGGTCGGCGCAGCCGAGGGAGTCCAAGCTGTCCTCAATCGCATGGAAAAGCTCCGGATGAGGTTCCTGATCCGCGTGGGCCAACACCAACTCCGCGGCGGCTGAGGCCCCCGCAAAGCGCAACACGTCCTGACCGATGCCTTCCCGAAGCTCTGTGCACGAAAAGTCCTTCATCGTATGCAGATCACGACCGGTTTTCACGTAGGCCGTTAGGTCTCCGGTGGCGAAGGTGGAGATGGTCGTAGAGCCCTTCCCGCTTCGCCCGCGGACGCCCCGCGCCATGACACTCAGGAGGCCGTAGTTCAACGTGTAGAAGCGGAGAATGCGACTCGTGTCCCCGTAGTCGTGGCCCCGCAGTAGGACTCCACGGGTACCGACAGGTGCCACTAAACGGCCTCTCGAATTCTCTGTAGAAGTTCTGCGCGCGATCGACGGTACTGGGCTGCGGCAGCAGCATCGGCCGGATCCGTAGCGTCGAATGACTCGTCGAGCCGAGCGATCGCCAAGAGGAGGTCCTCGCGGCTTGATGCCATGTCCGCACGGATGGTAGCCGAAGGGGACTTCTTCATCGTGACGATCCCCGCCCCTGCCAGAAGCAAAGCCAACACGACGGCAACCCATTCGACCGGTGGCTCGAAGGGCTCCTCCGCCGGGATCAAACGAAGCGAAGGACTCGACACATCAGCCCCACTGAAGTGGCGATACGTGGTTCCCTCCTCCAACTCCGTGCTTTCAACGAAGCTGAGTCCCTCAACGTCGAGGAGCGGCGCTGGTTCACGTACGAGCAGGTCCATCGCGAGCGTGGTGCCGGGCGTGGGCACAGTCACGAACACGTCGTCCGTCACATAACGAACGACGACGAGGCGCTCGCCCGGTGTCACTGGGGCGCGCAGGACAACGTCGCCATCCTCGAACGATGTGGCATCAGGAGCCAGGTCACTTTGACTGATCGTGAAGTCTGTGACGTTGTCCATGAGCGGATATCGCCAGGTGACTCCGCCTTCGAGGGACACCACCGTCTTGTCTTGCGGGTTGATCAGTTGGAACAGATCCGTCACGCGCCAAAGATCCCCTTCAGGCTCGAAGAAGATGTTTCGGGCCTGAAGCGTGAAGGGGAATCCGCTCACCGGGGCGACGAGCGTGTCATAGGCCTGAATGGTGTATGCTGAGTCGAGCTGGACGGCCAACGTGATTGGGTTTCCGAAGTAGAAAACCCCTGAGTGTTCGATCGACACGAAGAAGACGTCCTGCCTGTCCGGGTCCGGCAGGCTGGGTAGCCGGAGGCTGAAAGACCCGTCTTGCGACACCGTCGCGGAGTCGACTTCGCCCTCACCGTCCGCACGGAGGTGATGGAGCGTGACCATACCCTCGGTAAGCATGGTATCCCCCACTCTCACCGTCCCGTTCAGGACGGGGTCGGCCACGACCTGCGCCTGGAGGGCGAAGGGGCTGCACAGCAGGAGCGTGAGGAGGGCAGCCTGGTTGATCAGCCTGTCCCGACGTCCTAACGAGAGCCTACGGATTGAAGCGGCCAAAGTCCTCAGGGGCGAGTCGTTGCAGGTGTTCCTTCAGCTCTTCTGGCCCCATGTCCACCGGGCCCGGGCCATTGCCCTCCTCCGTTGCTGCAAACGGGAGTCCCTGGGGCGTTTCTTCGCCCTCAGAGATCTCGATGGTGTCGGCCTCGAGAAGTTCGTCGTCTACGAAGACCCGAGCGTTGGCTCTCAAAGCCACAGCGATCGAGTCGGACGGACGAGCATCTACCGAGAAGACCTCCCCATTTCGCTCTACAAGGAGCTGCGCGTAGTAGGTCCCTCCCTCCATTCGGGTCACGATGACCTTCTGGAGTGTCCCGCCCAGCCCGCGAAGCAATGAACAAAAGAGATCGTGGGTCAGAGGTCTCGGGAACGGGATCTCTGCCATCTGAACCGCAATAGCGCGCGCCTCGCTGGGGCCGATCCAAATGGGGAGCACGCGCTCACCTTGGAGTTCCTGCAATAACACGACAGGCGTCTTGTTGGAGTTGTCGAGCCCCAATTCCTGAACTCTCACTTCAACCAGCAACGGCGAGGTCCTCCGACCGAGGATAAAAACAGGACGGTCCGTCCTATGCGCGCCCACCAGTACTCCAAAGCGAGCGTTCGGTTCTACTCCCTCAGGCACCAACCGCATTCTTGAGGTCATCCACTCGATCCGTGAGCTCCCAAGAGAAGAACTGGACCTCGTCACCCCCCGCACTAGGCTTTCGGACCTCAGGCGTGCGCCCGAAGTGGCCGTAGGCGGCCGTGGGCGTGTAGATGGCCGATCGCAGGCCGAGTCGATCGATGATGCCCGATGGCGTGAAGTCGAAGACCTCTCGTAGTGCGCGAGTCAGTTCCGCTTCCTCGACCTTTCCGGTCCCGAACGTGTTGACCCGGATCGACACCGGCTCCGCGACCCCGATCGCGTAAGCGAGCTGAATTTCACATCGGTCCGCGAGCCCGGCAGCCACGATGTTCTTTGCGGCCCAACGTGACGCGTAGGCGGCCGAGCGGTCCACCTTGGTCGCATCTTTTCCTGAGAAGGCTCCGCCCCCGTGCCGTCCCACACCACCGTAGGTGTCCACGATGATCTTCCGGCCCGTCAGGCCGGCATCACCGTGAGGTCCTCCGACCACGAACCGGCCCGTCGGGTTGATGTGCAGGATGCAGTCCTCGTCGAACAACTCGGCCGGAATGACCGGCTTAACCACCTTTTCCGTCAGGGTCGAGATGATGTCGGATTGGTGCACATCGTCGTGATGCTGAGCACTGATCACTACGGTGTGAACCCGAACAGGTTTGTCGCCGTCGTATTCGACCGTGACTTGGCTCTTTCCGTCCGGTCGGAGCCAAGGCACCTCACCCGACTTACGCACTTCAGCCAAACGATGCGTGAGCGCATGGGCATACTGGATCGTAGCCGGCATCAATTCGGGTGTCTCGTTCGAGGCGTACCCGAACATCATGCCCTGGTCACCTGCACCTCCGGTATCCACGCCCATCGCGATATCGGCAGACTGCTGGTCCAGATTCGTCAGAACCGCGCACGTATTCGAGTCGATTCCGTACATCGCATTCGTATAGCCGATCCGAGCCAGCGTACCACGCACCACATCCGGAATGTGCACATAACAATCGGTGGTGACTTCACCCGCAACAAAGGCGAGTCCGGTCGTCACCAACGTCTCACATGCCACCCGCGAGTTGGGATCTTTGGCAAGGAGATGATCGAGGACGGCATCCGAAATCTGGTCTGCGATCTTGTCCGGGTGACCTTCGGTGACGGATTCTGAAGTAAAGAGTGTACGACTCAATGTGATCTGCCTGGCGTTGGGGTTCTGCGGGCGGCTTCTGGAGCGGCTGAACCGTACCGAATCAATCCGGGACCGACAAGCTCCAGCGACCCTGAAAAAGCTTGAGGTCGACGGAGTCCCCTATGCCTTCAGCGAGGGCTCGGGTGACCCCACGACTGTCCGAGGCAGCCAACGCCTTTTTGGCGGCGTCGCGCGCGTCCGAAATACGAATGTCGCGGATGAATTTCTTGATCTCAGGGAGGGACGGCCACGCCATAGAGAGAGCCGTGATGTCCAACCCTAAGAGGAGAAAGGCGGCGAGAGGGTTCGCGGCGAGTTCGCCGCATACGCTCACCTCGATACCGGCTGCGCGGCCGGCTCGAGCCACCAACTGGATCTGCCGAAGGACGGCCGGATGGAACGGGTTGTACAGCTTCGCGAGGCGGGTGTTCGTGCGGTCCACCGCCAGTGTGTATTGGACCAAGTCGTTGGTCCCGATCGAAAAGAAGTCGGCATGGCGAGCGAGTTCGGCGGCTTCGAGCGCAGCGGCTGGCGTTTCGATCATCACCCCCAGCTTGTAGCCCTTGTTGTACTCGATGCCCTCCTTGTCCAGCTTCGCAGCCTCTTCCTGCACCATCTCACGGGTCCGGCGGATCTCGTCCACTTCGTTCACGAGAGGGAGCATCATGCGCATGTCTCCGAACGCCGTCGCTCGGAGCAGCGCACGTAGTTGCGTCCGAAAGAGCTCAGGCTCATCCAAACAAACCCTTATCGCTCGCCACCCGAGGAATGGGTTCTCCTCCTGAGGCATGTGAAGGAACATCGGAAATTTGTCCCCGCCCAGGTCGAAGGTGCGGATGTATACGGCCTTATTGGGGAATGCCTCGGCGACCTTCTTGTAGGCCTCGAACTGCTCCTCCTCGGTGGGCATCGTGTTACGTCCTACCACGAGGAATTCCGTGCGAAAGAGCCCCACACCGTGTGCCCCGTGAAGCCGCGCCTGTTCTCCTTCTTCGGGCTGATCCAAGTTCGCACGTAGCTCGACGAACTGGCCGTCCTTTGTGACGGAATCCAGTTCGGCGATCGTCGCGATCTCCCCTTCCCATTCTCTCAGGCGCTCACGGCGCGTTTCGAAGCGCGTGACGTCGCTTCCGTCGGGGTCGAGCACGATTCGTCCGAATCGCCCATCCACGATCGCATCCTGCCCCTCGCGCGCCTTCTTGGAAATGCCGTCGACGCCTACAATTGCCGGGATCTGGAGCGACCGGGCCAGGATCGCCCAATGCGCGGTCCGAGTGCCCTGTTCTGTTGCGACCCCACGAACCTTCAGGGCGTCGAGATGGACCGTGAGGCTCGGCGTCAGGTTAGGCGCCACGATGATCACGCCTTCCTCAGCCAGGGCCAGATCGGTCGGATCATGATGTCCCAAGAGCCTATGGAGAACTCTGATCATCAAGTCTTCAAGATCGTTAAGGCGATCCAACACCATGGGATGTGACGTTCTGGCCCACATCGCCTTCAGCTCCAGCATGCGCCACTCGAAGGCTCGCTCTGCCGAGAGGTTGTTCTCCTCGATGTAGCGGACCGTACCGTCTACGACCGCAGGGTCGTCGAGCATGAGGATCTGTGGCTCGAAGATGCGAGCCTCTACCGTACCCAGCCGTTCCTCGGTACGGGCCATAATCTCGCTCAGGCGTTCCCGCGCCCAATCGCGGGCCTCTTGGAACCGAGCCACCTCGGCCTTGGCCTCCTCCGACCCAATGGAGCGGTGGGGAACGACTGGGACACCCCAGTCCAGCAAGAACACCTTGCCAGAGGCGATGCCCTCGGAGGCAGGAAGTCCGTCGAGAATCGTGGGCATCAGTTTTCCTCGAAGCCCCGCTTCACGAGGTCCGCGAGAGCTTCCACAGCCGCCTCGGCGTCCTCACCACTGGCGGTAAGCCTGAGCGTACTCCCCTGCTCTGCGGCAAGCATGAGAACACCCATGATGCTCTTTCCGTTCACTTCCAAGCCGTCCTTCTCGATGGTCACGTTCGCGGCAAACCCCCCGGCCAGTTTCACAAATTCAGCGGCCGGGCGCGCGTGCATTCCGGCCCGGTTCACGATCTGGACCTCCTCTTCTATCCGTGCCTGTTCGGTCACGTCACAATTCCCCAAGTGGAAAGGCTCGCGATGGCGGTTACCACCGCGATTGCCGTGGGCCTCCAGATCCGATGACCGATCTTGAGTCCGACGACGAAGGCTAGCATCCCCAGGGCAGCCCAAGGCAGTCCAGTGTGTACGAGCCCCGTCGGGCTCGCCAAGGCGACCCCGACAAGGAGTCCGATCATCACTGTCGCCGCCTCTCGTAAGCGATCGTGGATGTTCACGAGATTGGCGCGGGTCAACGCCTGCGCCACGGCACGACCCTCTCGGAGACCGCTGCGGAAGCCCCACACTCGTAAGGCCAGGTGCCCCGCGTTGTAAAGCACTAAGAAGAAGACCACCGTCATCCAGCCCGGCGTTCCGACCCACCACAGGGCCAAGGCAAGCATCGATACAGCGGGCAGCCAGGTTGCCCAGACCAAGGCGTCCCCCAGGCCTCCCAAGGGGCCGCGTATGGCTATCTTGAACCGCGTCACTGTTTCCGCGTCGGTGCCATCAGCTTCGAGTCGGAGTGCGGCACCTAATGCCAGCCCGGATAGGTAAGGATGCACATTAAAATGGTTCACATGGCGTCGTAGCGACGCGTCCAACGCCTCTGGGTCGTCCCCGAACATCCGCTTCAGCGCCGGCAGCATCGCAAAGGCGAAGCCATTCCCGATCATGGTGCGGTAGTTCCACGATCCCTGGATCAAAAAGGACCGCAAGAAGGCCGAGATCACAGTGGAGCGGGTCAGCGGAGGGCTCATAAAAAGCGCGCCCCGATGATGCCCAGCGCGAGCCCAGCGACGAACAACACGCGGCGCTTGCGAAAGCCGCCCAGGTCGTGAAGTAAGATGCCTACCGAGACCGCGCCACCGACAACTAGGAGTCCCAGGGACGGAGCTTCTGCGAGGGGCCACGAGTCGGCCAAAGCAGAGACGACCAACCGTCCGAGGCCCGCTCCCACGACGGTCACAATCACCCCTCGGAGGAAGTCCAAGAGCACACTACTCAACTGAACGAGGGTTACCCTACGGACGGTCACAGATGGATCTGAGGACTCCGGAACGAGACGCCCGTTCAGTTTCCGGAGCGTCGTTACCGACCATCCGCCGACCTGGCCCCAAAAAAGGCCAGCTCCGACCGCCAACGGCAAAGCTCCCGCGCTGGGCACCACCGACGCGGCTGCGACTGCGACGACAGTGGCGGTGGTTCCATCCGGGAACCGAGCGCCCCCGCTAGGAAAGGAAACGAGCATGTAGGTCTCGAGGACGACGCCGATCGTCAAGCCGAGCGAGAGGTCGCCCAGTACCCAACCTGTGACGGCCCCTGCCACCAACGGGCGCGAAAACATGAACTGCCCGACGGACGTCGTATCAAGTGCTAGGAGGCCTCCTAGCAGCCCGATGTAGAGGAGTTCCACCTACCGTCCCACAAGCTGAGAGAGGGGGGCCTCGCGTGCGTCTGGAAGATCGCGGGCGGTAACCTTCGCGCCCCCAGCCTCAAGGGCTCTCAGGTCATCCATCTCCGCTTCTGTGAGGTACAGATAGGTGAGCACTTCGCGACGACCGGGGCCGTGATGAATCCCCCCGAGGTTCACGGACTGGTCGCGAAGTGCTCCACTGTCCCCGAGCCGGCACATCGTTGTGACGTCGCGGGTCAGCAGGATCGTCCTCGGCTCGTCGTCACACCACTCGGCGATCCGGGACACCGCGCCCGCTGTGTCCACAAAGAGGATGTCGGCCGTACCGGCTCCAAGCCGATATAGATCCTGTTCCCATTCACTCGACGCGAGTTCGTCGTCGACAACGACGTATCGATCCGGGCGGACCTGGTGCCCCCAGCCTATGACGACCTGACCGTGGATCAGTCGTTCGTCGACCCGAAACAGTTCAATCGACAAGCGGTGAACCCATACTAGCTGCCGACCGGCGCGATCGCGGCTTGGCCCTTTTCCACGGCTCTCGCCACGATATCAGGAAGCGGCTCCTCGCTATGGAATACGAAGTCGAGAATCATCGGGAGATTGACGCCGCAGATTACGACACGCCGGACCGAATCTTTACAACAGGACAAAGCTGCCATGCCACAGCTTCCGGACTGAAGGTCCACGAAGACCACCGCTCGATTGTTTCCAGCCAAAGAGTCCAATTCCGCTCGGAGCTCGACTGGGCTCTTGCCATCGTTCGAAAGGGCGATCAACGCCTCGGCGGGAGCTCCAGCGATCTTCTTGGCCGCGGAAACCAATCCTTCGGCCATAGCGCCATGAGCTACCACGACTCCGATGGCGGCGCCTTCACTCATAATCCTGCTCCAGGTACTGACGGATCTTTTCGTCGAAACGTCGGGCCGAGTGGACGCCGGAGTACTTCAAGAGATGATCCATAGCGATCACTTCGGCGATCACCGTAATATTTTTTCCGGGATTCAGAGGCACCGTGACTTTCGGTATCTGAATCCCGAGAATGTCCTCGAACTCCTCTTCCAGTCCGGTCCGCGAGTAGTTGCCCTCCTGGTTCCAGTCTTCGAGATAGACGATGACCTCGATCCGCTTCTGTTGCCGGATCGCCCGGACACCGAACATCGCCGAGATATCGATGATCCCGACCCCCCGGATCTCCATGTGGTGCTTTTGCAGTTCGTGCCCACGACCGATGAGGACGTCGTTTCCTTGCTTCGTGACAAGGACCAGGTCATCCGCGACCAGTCGGTGGCCCCGCTCCACAAGATCAAGGACACACTCGGACTTCCCGACGCCACTCTCTCCCACGAAGAGCAGGCCCACGCCGTAAACGTCTGCGAGGGAGCCGTGGAGTGTCGTCTGCGGTGCCATCCCCCGTTCGAGGAACGACTTTATCCGCTCATAGAAGTACTTCGTGCTCTCACTGGATCGAAGTACCGGCACGTCGGCGTTCTGCGCTTCCTCGATGAAATACTCAGGCACCACCTGTCCCTTGGTGATGAACACGGCGGGGACGTCGAAGGCGAACAGGTCGCGCAACCGCGACCGAGCCTCGGCCTCGTCGAGTCCCTCGAGGTACGTCATCTCGGTCTCACCGAAGACCCACATTCGACCGAATGGAGTCCGGGTTGTGTGTCCCGCGAGGGCCAATCCGGGCGAGGTGATGTCCGGATCAGAAGCGGCGCGGTCCAGGGACACATCTGGGGTCAACACCTCAAGGCCGAGCGTCTGGCTCTTGGCTTCGAGGATGTCTCCGATTCCTACACTGTTCAAGCTCAGGAAGTCCTCACAGGCTATGCGATCCGGAACCGATACTCATCAGTCTATTCAGTCGACGCTTCCGAGAGATCTGTCGACACCTCGGACAGTTTCGGGGCTCGGTGATCGGTCCGGCGTCCCCGCTGCTTTTTGAGCATCCGGGTCAATTTGTCGAGGACCCTATCGAGAGCTGAGCGAAACTCCCTCTCTTCAGCCCTGGCGACGATCGGGGCGGCTCCGTCGATATGGAGAATTACTTCAATGTGCTTGGTGTGCTTCTCTTCGCTGTATACCACCTCGGCGGTGCCAACGTGGGGCTCATATTTGTTGAGCTTTTGGACCAAGTCTTCGGTCCGTTGGAGAACGTCATCGGTAACATCGCAGTGTCGCTGAGCGATCTGAACTCTCAAGAGGTAGCCTCCGGACTGACAGAATGACGGATGTTGCACAAAAAAGTTAGCCGAGCTGTGAGTTGCCGACCACCCGCGTGAGGAAGCGTTCGGTGGCCTCCGTTGAAGCATCCCACGAGAATGACTCGGCAAAGGCACGGGCCGCACGGCCCATCTCCGCGCGCAGGCCGGGCTCCCTCACGAGGCGCCCCAGAGCTTCTGCCAGCGCACCAATATCACCGTGTGGGACGAGCAGCCCCGTGCGTTCATGAACGACGGATTCTCTGAGTCCGGGCGAATCACTCGACACTGCGGGCGTGCCACATCCGGCGGCCTCCAAATTGGCGATTCCCCACCCTTCCTTGGGCGACGTCAGGCCATGCACCCAGGAAGTCCGCAGGAGCTCGAGTTTTGTTTCTTCGTCGACGAAGCCGAGGAAATCCACTCGGTCTTGTATGTTCAGTCCCACCGCGAGAGCCTCGAGCGAGGCACGCGCATCACCCGTACCCGCGACCTTGAAGCGCAGGCGGAGGCCTTCCTCCTCAAGGCGAGCGACTGCGCGCAACAACAGGTCGATGCCCTTGTACTTCTTCACTCGGCCCAAATACAGCAACGTGGGATCCGCCGCCTTCTGGGCGGGCGGAGCCGGAAAGTACTTCTCCAGATCGATCCCGTTGGTGATCACTTCGATGTCGGTTTTGAGTCCCCGCCCGATCAAGTCCGCTTTCGTACTCTCGGACACCGCGATACTCGGCATCCCTTTGAAGACCTGTGGGATGGTGCGCTCCAGGAGCCACGTCGCAGCAGCGAGCGGGAACGAAGCTTCCTGAAAGGCGGTCGTCCCGAACAGGTGGTGAACGAGCGGCACGACTGGAGCGTCGGTCCAGTAGGGGGTGAAAAGCGGGACCTTGTTGAGGTCTTCGACGACCACGTCGAAATCGTTGCGGGCGAGGTGCCGTTTGAAGTACCGGGGCCCGGTTAGGGAGAAGGTGTAGCGCGCCCCGGAGCGATGAACCTGAATGCCGTCCAGCACGGTCCTCTGCCTGCAGCCCTTCCAGCCGGAGCAAAGGAGGGTCACGTCATGACCTCGTGCAACGAGTCGCCCGAAGATCTGGTGCAAGTGCTCTTCAGCACCGCCAGCCTGCGGGTTCTCCCGGTCCAGCCAGTTCGCGACCAGGATCTTCATCGCCCGTCCTCGTTCGTCACCCGATGGTTTCCAGAAGTCCCTTGTAGAGGGCATCCAGAACGCCGTTCACGAAACGGGGTGACTCCGAACCACCGTACGCTTCCGCGAGCCTGATGCCTTCCTGAATCGACACTTTGGGCGGCACATCTTCCATGTACACGATTTCCGTTGCCCCGATGCGAAGTACGGCTCGGTCGATCGTAGAAAGTCGCTCCAGCCGCCAGTTGTCCAATGAGTTCTGCAGCATAGCATCGATTTCAGAGAGGTGCTCGTCCATGAGTTGCAAGACCTCCCGGATGTAGGGCAGCCGCCGCTTGGCCACGAGCCGAGTCGCTGTCGTATCGACCAAGGCGTCTCGAAGCGTTCCGTCGAATGCCGCGCTCTCCCACCGATAGTGGATCTGCAGGATCCATGCCCTCGCACGCATCCGATCGATGCGATCCGGAAGGCTGATGGTCTCATCGTCACTCAAGATTCCAACTCCCTGAAAACTTCGATCATCTCGAGCGCGGCGATCGCGCACTCGTAGCCCTTGTTGTTTTTGCCAGCCCCGGCTCGGGCCAACGCCTGAGTCACATCGTCCGTGGTCAGCACGCCGAACAAGACCGGGATAGCGGCGTCTCGCGCGACGGCGCCGAGGCCCGCAGAGACTTCGCTACACACATAGTCGAAGTGTGGAGTATCGCCGCGAATGACACACCCGAGAGCCACTACCGCATCGTGACGCGTCTGGCGTACCACCTTCGCAGCTGTCTGCGGAAGCTCCCAAGCTCCCGGCACGAACACGACGTCAATGTCCGACTCCGCTGCTCCGTGCTCGGTGAGGCACTCAACCGCCCCGTGCAAAAGACGGTCCGTGATCTCGGAGTTAAATCGGCTCACAAGGAGAGCGATCCGGCGGCCAGAGGCGTCGAAGGCACCTTTCGAACCATCGACGTGTGATCCATCAGTGCTCAAATGATATGTCCCATTTTGGTACGCTTCGTATCGAGGTACTTCTCATTATGCTTCCCCGGCACGACGCGCAAAGGCTCTCGCCCCGTAACCTCGATGTCATAACCATCCAGGCCGACGATCTTCTTCGGATTGTTTGTAAGAAGGCGAATCGAGTGCAGTCCGAGGTCCAGCAGAATCTGGGCGCCGATGCCGTAATCACGAAGATCTGGCTTAAAGCCCAACTTCTGGTTGGCTTCGACCGTGTCGAGTCCCTCGTCCTGGAGCTGGTACGCCTTGAGCTTGTTCGCCAGCCCGATGCCGCGCCCTTCCTGCCGCAGGTATACGATGGCGCCCTGCCCCTCTTCTTCGATCTGCTCCATGGCCGCTGCGAGCTGTTCTCCGCAATCACAACGCATGGAACCGAATACGTCGCCGGTCATGCACTCCGAGTGCATCCGAACCAAGACGTTGGCCTTCTTGTTGATATCACCCTTGATGAGCGCGAGGTGCTCGCGCTTGTCCAAGACACTTTCGTAGGCGACGACTCGGAAGTCGCCTAGGCGCGTCGGCAGGTCGACCTCCGCGATGCGCTCCACGATTCGGGTGCGCGTCAGGCGGTGAGCCACTAACTGCGCGACCGTGACGAACTTGAGCCCATGCTCTTTCGCGAAGGCTTCGAGTTGAGGGCGGCGCGCCATCGTCCCGTCATCTGAGAGTATTTCACAGATCACACCTACGGGCGGTAGGCCGGCGAGTTTGGCGAGGTCTACCGACGCCTCGGTTTGTCCGACGCGCCGAAGGACACCACCCGCCTTGGCCCGCAACGGGAACATGTGTCCAGGGCGAGTCAGGTCCGACGGCACGGAGTGTTCGTCTGCGAGGACCTCGATGGTTTTGGCGCGATCGTACGCGCTGATGCCGGTCGTGACCCCGAACTTCTGGTGGGCGTCGACGGCAATCGTGAACGCGGTGCCCTTTGGGTCGGTGTTCCGGTCGGCCATCGGTGGCAAGTCGAGCCGGTCTGCACGCTCCGGGGTCATAGCGACACAGATGAGCCCCCGGGCGTTCTTGAGCATGAAGTTGACGTGTTCAGGCGTGACCATACTGGCTGCCATGACGATGTCACCTTCGTTCTCACGATCCTCGTCGTCCGCGACGATGATCATCTTGCCCTGCCGGACGTCTTCAATGGCATCTTCGACGCGATCGAACTTCATAGCCGTATCTCCAATCGGTCAGTCGTCACGAGAAGCGAGGACTCTGCCGACGTATTTGCCGATCATATCACCCTCGATGTTGATGCGGTCTCCCGCTTCGAGAATGCCGAGGTTGGTGTGTTCGTGAGTGAACGGAATCACACCGATCCGGCACACACCAGGCGCGGGCAATTCGCTCACGGTGAGGCTTACCCCGTTGAGCGTGATGGATCCGTGTTTTACGGTGAGCCCGAGAACATCCTCGGGAATCGAGAAGTCCATCAGCCAGAATTCGCCGGACTTAATCGATTCAACGAGGTGGCCGACGCCGTCCACGTGTCCCTGGACCAAGTGCCCGTCCAGGCGTGCGCCGAGTTGCATGGGCCGCTCGAGGTTGACCCTCGTGCCGATTGCATAGGACGCGGCCACGGTTCGCTCCAGCGTCGTCCCGATCGCATCAACGGTGAAGTCACCCCCATCAATGGTGACCGCGGTGAAGCACGCACCATCGATCGATATCGAAGCCCCCAGCGACAGTGATGGAGCGAGCCCCGGCGCCCGGACCGTGAAAGTCCGCGTCGTCTCGCGGTCTTCAGTAGCCGTGATTTCGCCCATGGCTTCAACGATTCCCGTGAACATCAGGACTCCTCTCGGTCCAGAACGATGAGCGTGTCGTGCCCGTGCACTTCCGGGGCGAAGGCTGGTGAGAAGTGCTCCCAGTCCAATGGATGCACCGTGTCCGAGAAGGCCGGAACAGCTTCCGGGCCCAACGTCATGGGTGCCACGAACAGGTACAACCTCTGTACGAGACTTTCCCGAAGCAGACTTCCCGCGAGCGTCGATCCGCCTTCGCACAGGATCGACTCGATACCGAGGTCGCCGGCGATACGGAGAACCGCGCTAAGGTCGAGGCGACCCTCGGAGTCGACCGGCACGGGGTGTACCTGTGCCCCAGCCTCTTCAAGTCGATCGATGTCGAGTTCGGATGTGGGCCTACTCGTGAACACGTGCACCGGAGTCTCCGCGGCGTCGTCGAACAACGCAGCGGACTTCGTAAGCTGTGCGGACGGGTCGAGCACCAGGCGCCGGACAGCTTTTCGTCCGAGAGGTGCCATGCGCACCGTGAGACGCGGATCGTCGGATCTCACGGTGCCCGCTCCGATCAAGACCCCGTCGAAGCCGGTCCGCAAGCGGTGTACTTCGCGCTCTGCCTCGATTCCGGTGATTCGAGTCGGCCCAGGGCCGTTGGTCCCGATGCGGGCATCCATGCTCATCGCCAGCTTCAATGCGACGTAGGGCGTGTCGGACGCGCGGGCGTGGAAGAAGGCGGGATTCTCTGACCGGCCGACCTCGGCACTCCACACGGGGCCGTCGACCACGATCCCGGCTGCTCGAAGGGTCTCGGTCCCGCCACCGGCGGTTTCACCCGGTTCCGCGACTCCGAACACGACCCTCGAGACACCAGCCTGAATCAGGGCCTTCGCGCAGGGGGGCGTCTTCCCTTCGTGATTACACGGCTCGAGGCTCACGTAGACCGTGGCCCCCTCCGCTTGTGAGCGAGCTGCCTCAAGCGCCGCGATCTCCGCATGAGGGCCACCAAATTCTTTGTGGAAACCTTCTCCGACGACGCGTCCGTCTCGGACCAGCACACACCCCACGAGTGGATTGGGGTGGACTCGGCCCCAGCCACGCCGCGCCAACATACGGGACCACTCGAGGTGGGCGTGGTCCTCTCGAGAGAGAGCGTCGTCGTTCATGTCAGATCGTGAGCCTCGCGGACAAACCTGCGAAGATCGTTCCCTTCGTCGGGTCGAATGGCGCCCCTGCGTATCCCGTGGTCGCCTCGAACCCTTGAGCCCATCCAACCTCGGCGGAAAGCTGCAGAATGAGGAAGTTCAGTGCGGCACCCCCGAACAGAATTTTGCGACCCGCTCCGACGTCCGCAGTGGACGCGATCACTCCGGTCCCGGAATTCAGGAGGATCGATGCATTAGCGGAGTAAGAGTCCCAACCGACTCCCGCCACCAATCCAACGGCCAACAGGTCCTTCCCTACGGTCAAGCGATACGAAGTCGTGCCCGGATCCAGGTCGACCTGGGCAGGGTCCCCGAGCGTCGCGTTCGCGAAGCTCACCGTGCCATGGAAATTACGCATGACTGAGAGCGAGATACCGGGCAGCGTGAACGATTCCGTGAGAATGCCGATTCGAGCGCCGAGTCCGAGAGACGAAACCTTGCCGGAAAAGCCTTCGCTCCGGGGAAGGAATGCGACGCTCGTTTGACCCACGAAGTCGACGGAGAGAAAGCCTCCCACGGTTGGCATGAGCCGGAACCCGTCGAAGAGGCCTAGGGCAACGTTTCCGTGGAGGGTGGGGACGAAAATGTTTAACTCACCAGCGGGCTGGTTTTGTCGATCCGTGAGATCAGGCATGCGGAGCTGAAGTCCAGCTCCACGCAGGCTGACTGAGACACGCGGGGTATTGCCGAGTCGGCGACCGAGAGTCGATGCCGCGCCGGGCACAGAGGAGCCGAGGGCGCTCAACAGTCCGATGTGGCCCATAAGCGCGCGCGCTGCCACCGCCGCCTCAGCGCATCCCGACGCGGTTCCGGGCGATGATGCAACACATTGACCTTGGAGAGAGCCGATGTCCTGGGCACCCACTGGTGCGACTCCGGCCACAAACACCACCAAACAACAGAGCGCAGCCCGAATAAACATCAGGAGTAGGACACCCCTTCGCCGTCTTCGATCTGCCCGATGACGTAGGACGCGAGGCCCGCGGTATCCGCTGCGCCCCGAATGGCGTCGGCCCCGTCCTCGTCGACAACGGCGATCATGCCGATTCCCATGTTGAACACACGATCCATTTCGTCCCTGGTGACGTTTCCCCCGTCCTGTAGCGTCTGGAACGTTGCTGGCACCTCCCAGCTAGAGCGATCGACGCGAGCGCCGAGTCCTTCTGGTAAAACACGCGGGAGGTTCCCGGGGATGCCTCCCCCTGTCACATGGGCGAGGCCGCGAATGGACACGCCATCTGCGAGAAGGGGCAAGAAAAGCGGTGCATAACTTCTGTGGATTGCGAGCATTTCCTCGCCCACGGAGTGACCCGTTCCCGGGTACTCGTCCTCAACCCCTAGACCCATGCGGTCGAAGACGATCTTTCGGGCCAGTGTGTACCCGTTCGTATGCATGCCCGAAGACTCGATTCCCACCAGAGTCTGACCGGCCCTGATCTGCGATCCGTCGATGATCGCGTCCCGCTCTACTGCGCCCACGATGAAGCCCGCGAGGTCGTACTCGTCGGCGGCGTAGAATTCAGGCATCTGAGCAGTTTCTCCGCCCAGAAGCGCGCAGGAATTTTCGCGGCAGGCGATGGCGACGCCTCGGACGACGTCATTTACGACCGCTTCGTCCATTTCTCCGGTCGCTAGGTAGTCCAGGAAGAAGAGCGGTCTGGCGCCCTGGACCAGAATGTCGTTCACACAGTGGTTCACCAAGCACTGACCTACGGTGTCATGCCGATTGGACGCGAAGCCGAGCTTGAGCTTCGTCCCCACGCCGTCCGCACTCGATACCAGGACGGGGCCTTTGAGGTCGTCCGGAACTTGGTACAAGCCCCCGAAAGCACCGAGCTCGGACAGCGTGAATCGGTCCCGCGTCGACGCGACCAGATCCTTGAGTCCGTCTTTAGCTCGTTCTGCGGCGTCGAGGTCCACACCGGCGTCACGGTAGCTCATGCGGTCAGACACGTTGCTCGATCCCCATGTGAGTTTCGAAGGCGGTCATTTCATGGAACTCCTGCAACCTCTTGTCCACAAGAGGACGAGACAGGTCAATGAGTCGTTCCACGCTGAAGCGCTCTACTGCAAACGACCCCATCACAGAGCCGAACACCATGGCTCGCCGAAGCGAGGTTGCTTCGAGGTTCCCTGCCTGAGCTAGGGAGCCCATGAAGCCGCCGGCGAAGGCGTCGCCTGCGCCGGTGGGATCGAAGACCTCTTCGAGCGGATATCCCGGTACAAAGAAGAGCCAGTCGTCCGCGAACAGTATCGCTCCGTGTTCACCCTTCTTTATGACGACGATATCGGGACCGCGGTCGCGAATCCACCGCGAGGCCTTAAGGAGGTTTGGTTCGTCGGCGAGCTGACGAGCCTCTTCGTCGTTCACAATGAGGATGTTCACCCGCTCGAGCAGGGAATTCAGCGACTCACGGTTGCCCTCGATCCAGTAGTTCATCGTGTCGCAGGCTACGACATCAGGGGTGTCGACTTGGTCGAGAACGTCGTGCTGTAGGTCTGGATCGATGTTGCCGAGGAAGACGTATTTTGAGGACTTGAACGCGTCCGGGATCTTCGGCTGAAAATCTGCGAAGACGCCGAGCCGCGTTTCCAACGTGTCACGCGTGTTCAGGTCAAAGTGGTACTTCCCTGCCCAGAAGAAGCTCTCCCCCGGGCGTTGTTCGATGCCGGAAAGGTCCGCACCTCTCTTGGAAAGAAAGTCCAGCTTAGCGAGGGGGTAGTCGTCACCGACCACTCCAACCACTTGGACTGGACTGAACAGGGTCGCGGCTGACGTGAAGAACGTCGCGGAACCGCCGAGAACGCGCTCAGCCTTGGCAAAGGGCGTCTCGACGGAGTCGAGGGCTACGCTACCTACACAAAGAATCGACATTGTGGCGTCGGAATTCCTTCAAGAAGAAGAGTCGTCGGAAGGACGATCGAGGCGCTGTGGTGCATCGATGCCCAACACTGCGAGGCCGTTCCGAAGAACGACTTGGACCGCCCTGGCGAGCGCGAGACGAGCGTTGCGCAGGTCGGGATCGTCCACCAATACAGCCAACTCGGGGTTCCGACTTGGATTGCCGGCATGGTACCAGGCGTTGGCCGCACCAGAGGTCTTCTCGAGGTACTCGGTTACCCCATGGGCCGAAGCCGTGGCAGCACCTCGCTCAAGCGTCTTGGTGAACTCCCCAAGTTGCTTCAGGAGTTCACGCTCGAGATCGTGGCTCAGAACGGAGAGATCGACCGATTCCGCTGAAATGTCCTCCGGCTCTACCCCCGCTTTCACGAAGATCGAACACATGCGCGCGTGCGCATATTGGACCTTGAAGACCGGATTCTTATCCGACTGATCCAAAGCAGCGTTGATGTCGAAGAGCATGTGCGCATCGGGCTTCCGCATTTGGAAGAAATAGCGCGTGACGTCTACGCCGACCTCGTCGACAAGCTCTCGCAAAGTCATTCCCGAACCCGACCGTTTCGAGAATTTCACCGGAACACCGTCCCGTTCTACGCGCACCATCTGGTGAATGACATACTCCGGGAAGCCTTCGGGCATGCCCAGCGCGCGAACACCACTCTGCACTCGATCTACTGTGCCGTGGTGATCCGCACCCTGCACGTTGATCACCCGGTGATACCCTCGCTCCCACTTGTTTTTGTGGTAGGCGGTGTCGGGAAGGAAGTACGTGGGCAGACCATTGCTACGCACCATCACCCGGTCTTTCTGATCTCCGAATTCGGTCGTCTTGAGCCACGTGGCACCATCGAGTTCGTAGGTGAGCCCGGTATCTTTCAGCGCCTGGATGGTCCCGTCGACGCGCCCCTCGTCGTAGAGAGAGGACTCTAGGTAGTACTCATCGAAGTGTACCCGGAACTGACCTAGGTCACGGTCTTGGTCCGCACGGACGATCTTCACCGCCATGCTTCTGATGGCATCCATGGCTTCCGGAGAAGCGTCGGCTATGAAGCGATCGCCATGGTCGTCGACGAGACTCCGGGCAATGTCGATGACGTAGTCGCCGTGATAACCGCCCTCAGGGATTTCCGCCTCGTGTCCGAAGTGCTGCAGATAGCGGGCTCGCACACTTTCCGCGAGGCGCTCCATCTGGAGACCACCGTCGTTGTAGTAGTACTCCCGGTGGACGGTCCATCCGGTCCAATCGAGGAGCTCAGCGACCGCGTCGCCGAGTGCCGCTTGTCGGGCGTGACCAAGGTGTAGTGGGCCGGTCGGGTTTGCCGAGACGAACTCCACCATCACTGATTGTCCAGCACCGGTCTCGGTACGCCCGAAGTCACGATCCTTGGTGAGGATCTCTCCGAGGATGGAAGCGACAGCACCGGCGGACAGCCTGAAGTTCAGAAATCCTGGACCGGCAATCTCTGCTGCCTCCACACCCATGGCACCCAGGTCCAACGCCGCGACGATGTCTTCCGCAATCTGCCGGGGTGCCTTTTTCAGCTCGCCCGCGAGCGTCATCGCCACACTGCAGGCCACGTCGCCGTGCGAAGGGTCCTTGGGGCGCACAAGCTGGATCTTAGCGCCTGAAACCCCCATGGTCTCGAGGGCTACCGCTAACCCAGCTCTGATCTCTTCGTGCTCCATTGCTTCAGTCTTTCGAAGGCATGGGTGGAGCCGCGTCTTTCTTGGGCGCGGCCGCCTTCTTAGGCGAGTCGCCCGAGGCCGAAGACGAGTCTGAAGGCGAATCCGCTGACGCCTTCTTCTTGTAGTCATCCGAGCGGGACTCGGTGATGTAGAACCCGTCACCCTTGAAGAGAAAGCCCACGCCGCCGGAAATCACGCGCTCTGCGACAGCACCGCACTCCGCGCACTCGGACACGGGTTCGTCGGACATGCGTTGGAACACCTCGAAACGGTGTCCGTTCGGGCAGCTGTAGTCATACGTGGGCATAGGAGGCGCGGGCCAAGACAGGGCTTGATAGAGCCCAAAAAACTAACGTTGGCGGCCTATCCTGTCAGCGACGCGCGGATGAACCGTCGTGGGTCGAGCGTCAGCCGTCGTATGTGCCCCAGGCAGACCTGAGCTGGTTGCTGACCTCACCTAGAGTCACACCGGCTTTGACGGCCTCGATGATATGTGGCATCAGGTTGTCGCTCCCCCGCGCAGCGTTGCCGATCGCGTCGAGTCGGGCAGAGACCTCTCCGACATCCCTCGCCGACTTGTGCTCAGACAGTCGACCGAGTTGGCCTTCCTCTAGCTCTCCGTAGTCCGGCTTTCCGATATGAGGGCTGCCCTCGTCTTCCGCATGCACGTTGACTCCGACCACCGCACGCTCGCCCGACTCAATGTCCATCTGGTGCGCGTAGGCGGCCTGGTGGATTTCTTCCTGCATGTAGTCGATCGCCTTCGACGCGCCGCCCAATTCGTCGATCTTCTCGAGATACTCCAGCGCGATGCGCTCGATTTCATCCGTCAGAGCTTCCACGTAGTGGGAGCCCCCGAGCGGATCGGCCGTGCGTGTGATACCAGACTCGGAAGAGAGGATCTGCTGCGTCCGGAGCGCGACTTTGGCCGACTCCTGCGTAGGAAGCGCCAATGCTTCGTCGAAGCCGTTGGTGTGCAGAGACTGAGTGCCCCCCAACGCAGCAGCGAGCGCCTGGACTGTGACCCGAACCACATTGTTGTGCGGTTGCTGAGCGGTCAGCGTCGACCCTCCCGTTTGCGTGTGAAAACGCAGCCGGCTGGACTTGTCCGAGGCGCCGTAACGTTCTCGGAGGAGCGTCGCCCAAAGACGGCGGGCGGCTCGAAATTTGGCCACTTCTTCGAAGAGGTCGTTATGTGCCGCGAAGAAGAAAGACAGGCGAGGTGCGAAGGACTCTATGTCGAGTCCCGCTTCCAGAGCCTGTGACACGTACTCCAGGCCGTTCGCAAATGTGAAGGCCACTTCCTGAGGAGCGGTCGATCCCGCTTCCCGGATGTGGTAGCCTGAGATCGAGATCGTATTCCACTTCGGGATATCTTTCGAACAAAAGGCGATGATGTCAGAGACGAGACGAAGCGAATGATCGACCGGATAGATGTACGTCCCCCGAGCGATGTACTCCTTGAGTACGTCGTTCTGGACGGTCCCTGAAAGCCGGTCACGCGACACGCCTTGCTCGTCGCCCAGCGCCACGTAGAAGGCCAAGAGTACAGCAGCGGTTGAATTGATCGTCATGGACGTGGACACCTCGCCCAGGTCGATCTGACTGAACAACCGCCTCATGTCGTCCAGCGAGTCGATCGCGACACCGACGCGGCCAACCTCGCCCTGGGCTATGGACGCGTCCGAGTCGTACCCCATTTGTGTGGGTAGGTCGAACGCTACAGAGAGCCCGGTCTGTCCTTGATCCAGCAAGTACCTGAAGCGCTCGTTGGTCGCATCAGCCGTCCCGAAGCCGGCGTACTGGCGCATGGTCCATACACGCCCACGGTACATATTGGGGTAGATGCCTCGCGTGAACGGAAAAGAGCCCGGCGCACCTCGTGCCGTCTCGTCCCCGTATAGCCGTTCGACGTCTAGGCCACTGTCTGTAGTGAATCGCGGGTCTTTCGGCTCACTCACTGACGGGCTCCTCCTCCAGCGATGTGAAATCCACCAAGACTTGGTCCTTTTCGACTGTGTCTCCCTCGGCCACGTGGATGGCGTCGACCCTTCCCTGGCCCTGGGCCTTCAGTTCGTTCTCCATCTTCATGGCCTCCACGACGGCGACGCCTTGGCCAGCCTCTACGATGTCGCCTACCTCAACTTCCACCTTCACCATGAGGCCGGGCATCGGAGCCTTCACAGGTACCGGGCCGGTCGGGCCCGCCCCTGCGCCCGTCATTTCGCGGATCGATCGGGTTCTCTCGTCCAGGACTTCGGCTTCGAATCGCCGTCCACGCAGATGAAGACTCCATCGACCCTTCCCGTCATTTCGCGCCACCAGGCGATGCGATGCGTCGTCCAAAAGCAGGTTTCTGACGTCGGTGCCGTCGACGTGCGCCATATCGACTCGAACGGGTGAGCCATCGACCTGTACCCCTTCAACTCCTACGTCGACCACGAAGCTCCGGTCACCGATCGAGACGTGGTAGATCATTCTTCGGACGCCGCTTCCAAGACTGCGACGGTCTCGATGTGGGCGGTCTGAGGGAAAAGGTCGAACGCTTGGATTCGGACCAGCTTAAAGGCCGGCGACAGACGATCGATGTCCCGGGCTAACGTCGCTGGGTCACAGCTCACGTAGATCACCCGCTTCGGAGGGCTCGCTTGAATCACGGCGGGAATAGACTCGTCCAGTCCGGTGCGTGGTGGATTGAGAATCAACACCTCGGTTGGCAGTGTCTCGGCGAGACATTCCTCCACGCTTCCCTCGACGATCTGGAGCGTCGCGGGGGCCTCGAATCGCGCCGCTTCGCAGGCTTCAGGGTCCAGTTCGATCCCGGTTACAGAGGCTCCGCGTCGGGCGAGCACCCGGGCGTACGCACCGACGCCACAATAAGCATCGACCACGGAATCAGCTTCGCCGACTTGGACACCGACGTACTGCTGCATCTCTTTCGCGACTGCGCGGTTGACCTGTAGAAATGCCCCGGCGGCCACCGGCACCGACTCGTCCTCCCAAGCCTCGAATACTTGGTCGCCCGTGATACGTACCGCGGGCTCGTTGCCTGAGGGCCGGTGCCAGATTGCGACGAGTTGCGTTGCGGCTTCCGCGAGCGCCTTGGCCCGCCACCCGGCTTCACCACCCTCCACGAGGAGGACGACGCCGCCCGCAGACTTGCGCAGTGTCAGACGTAGCCGTCCGGCGCCGGGCAAGAGGCGCGCCCCCATGCCCCAAACGGCGCGCAGTTGAATCCAAGCGCCCTTGAGTTCAGGCTCGGGAAGCATGCATTCATGTTTGACTTCAATGACGTGTGCCGGACGTCCCAGCGCATGGAAGCCGGCGATGATCCGTCCGCCTCGGAGCCTGCGAAGAGTGTAGGTCACCCTGTTCCGGTATCCGAGCGGGGCTGGAGATGGCGTCACATCTGGGGTCTCCACCTGGATGTGTGCGATCCGCTCCAGGGCATCTCGAACCCATTGGGCTTTCCACTCGAGCTGCGTCTCGTATGGAATGTGCTGAAGCGAGCAACCACCGCATTCATCGAAGAGAGCACATGCTGGCTTCACGCGATTAGCGGACTGCTCCAGCATTTCGTCGATGGTGGCCTTTCCCCAGCGCTTCTTCATTTTGCCGAGCCGGATACGCACGCGGTCGCCGGGCGCGGTCCTGGGGACGAACACCACCTGTCCTTCGGGAAGATCCGCTACGCCCGCACCGCTCGATGACAGGGCGCGCACAGAGACTTCTACCAACTCTTGGTCCGTCGCTTCGCCGCTCATCGTGCTCCATCCCGTCCCGGGAGAATCGCTGCTCGCCAGGGAGACATTCCCGAGCCGTCCGAGGTGCCGATCCGAGGAGAACGATGACGCTGCCGGTCTTCGTCTTCTAGGAGCGCGGCGGCCACGGCCACGGCAACCAGCGACGACTCGTCGGCGTCGGGCTCCAAAAGCTCGGGGTGCTCGTCCAAGTACCGGATGGTCAGCCGGCCCTCTTGAAAATCAGGTTCGTCCATCACGCGACGGTGGAACGGGGCGCAGGTGTCGATGCCCGAAATGACCAACTCGTCGAGCGCGCGTGCCATGCGTTCGATCGCCATCTCGCGGGAAGGACCATGCACGATGAGTTTTGCCAGCAACGGGTCGTAGTGCAGCGAGACCTCGAAGCCTTCCTGGATGCCTCCGTCCCAGCGTACGCCCGGTCCGGTGGGGACCTCGAGGTGGGTGACCACGCCGGTTGACGGAAGGAAGCCTGAAAGAGGGTCCTCTGACGTGATTCGACACTCGATCGCGTGCCCCGAGAGCGTGATGTCGTCCTGACTGAAGTCGAGCTCTTCTCCGGACGCAACCCTGAGCTGCCAGTCCACCAGGTCAACACCTGTGACGAGTTCTGTCACCGGGTGCTCCACCTGGAGTCGGGTGTTCATTTCCAGGAAGAAGAACTCTCCGTTTTGGTAGAGAAACTCGATAGTTCCCGCACCTCGGTAGTTCACTGCCTGTGCGGCCATGACTGCGGCCTGGCCCATGGCTGCACGTTCCTCGGGGGTGAGCACGGCCGAGGGCGCTTCTTCAACCAACTTCTGATGTCGCCTTTGGATCGAGCACTCGCGCTCCGCCAGATGCACGACGTTGCCGTGTGAATCGCCTAGGACCTGAATTTCGACATGGCGCGGATTGTCCAAGTACCGCTCTAGATAGACAGCTCCATCTCCGAAAGCAGCCGTGGCCTCCCGGACAGCAGCGTCGAAGGCACGTTCGATGTCGTCCGGGCCTTCAACGACGCGCATTCCCTTCCCGCCACCTCCAGCAGAAGCCTTGAGGAGCACAGGATATCCGATCTCGCCAGCCGCCCGGAGCGCCTCCGCAGGATCAGCGAGGGCTTCCGTGAGACCCGGCACGATGGGGACGCCGGCGTCGGCCATTCGGCGCCGCGCCTCGGTCTTGTCTCCCATAGAGGAGATCGTATCCGCGGTGGGCCCGACGAAGATCAAACCAGCGGCTTCCACGTCCGCCGCAAACGATGCACGTTCCGCGAGGAATCCGTATCCGGGATGAATCGCTTCGGCGCCTGCGGCTAGGGCGACCGCAATGAGCTTGTCGGCTCGCAGATAGCTCTCCGCAGACGGTGCTGGGCCGATCAGATATGCCTCATCCGCCTCCAAAACATGAGGCGCCAGCCGATCAGGCTCGGAGAAGACCGCCACCGTGCGAATTCCGCGTTCTCGAGCGGCTCGGACGATTCGAACTGCGATCTCACCGCGGTTCGCGACAAGTAGGGACCGGATCAAGCGTGATGCCTCGAAAAGGAAGATGCGGCCCCGAAGTTAAGCCCCCTCCCTTCGATGAGGGAGTGCCCACAAAAAGCGGGCGGGGTCCCGAGCCTTCAGAAACCCGGCCCTGCCTCCATGTGATCCGTGAGAAGAGCTAGTCGCTGAGTCGTCCGGCCACGCTCATCTCCGGCCCCTGCCGCATGATGTGCAGGGTGATTTCTTCGTCTTCCTGGTAGCTCGTCAGGATCCGTCGTGCTCGGTCGAACGGGTTCCCGCGAATGTGTGGAAAGCCCCTTAGAGCGGGATGTTTCCGTGCTTGCGGGCTGGATTCTCATCGCGCTTGTTGCGGAGCATATCGAGCGCGTTAATCAGCCTCGGGCGGGTTACGCGAGGGTCGATCACGTCGTCCACGTATCCGCGGGCAGCCGCGATGTAGGGATGCGCGAACTTCTCCCGGTACTCCTCGATGCGTGCGTCCGTAGCAGCCTGCGGATCGTCGGAGGCAGCAATCTCTTTTCGAAAGAGCACTTCGACTGCCCCTTTCGGTCCCATCACAGCGATCTCGGCCTGTGGCCAAGCGAGATTGATGTCGCCTCTGATGTGTTTGGAATTCATGACGTCGTAGGCACCACCGTACGCTTTCCGTGTGATCACGGTGATCTTGGGCACGGTCGCCTCTGCGAAGGCGTAGAGGAGCTTAGCTCCATGGCGGATAATTCCGCCGTGCTCCTGAGCTACGCCGGGCAGGAACCCAGGTACGTCTTCGAACACGACGATCGGTATGTTGAACGAGTCACAGAAGCGGACAAAGCGAGCGCCTTTGTCGGATGAATCGATATCCAATACTCCGGCGAGGACCGAAGGCTGATTCGCTACGATTCCCACGGAATGACCACCAAGCCGCGCGAAACCGACGAGGATATTTCCTGCGAAGTCTTTGTGAACTTCGTAGAAATCCCCGTGGTCAACTACGCGACCAATGACATCTCTCATGTCATAGGGGCGATTAGGGTTATCTGGCACGATCTCGAGTAATTTCTCGTCCTGTCTGTCATGTGGATCGGAGGTCTCGAGAGACTCTGGGAGCTCCATGTTGTTCTGCGGGAGGTACTTCACGAGATCTCGCACCGCACCGAGGCACTCGGGCTCTGAGTCCAGTGCGAAGTGGGCGACACCCGACTTGGACGCGTGAACGTCCGCGCCCCCCAGACCTTCCATATCGATGTCCTCGTGCGTCACAGTCTTCACCACGTTCGGGCCGGTCACGAACATGTAGCTCGTGCCTCGGACCATATAGATGAAGTCCGTGATGGCAGGCGAATACACAGCTCCACCAGCACATGGACCCAAAATCACACTGATCTGCGGAATGACGCCCGAAGCCAGTGTGTTTCGTAGAAAGATGTCGGCATAACCGCCCAGAGAGACGACACCCTCCTGGATACGGGCTCCTCCCGAGTCGTTCAACCCAATGATGGGGGCGCCATTCTTGAGAGCCATCTCCTGGATTTTCACGATCTTCTCGGCGTGCGTCTCTGAGAGAGACCCTCCGAAAACGGTGAAGTCCTGGCTGAAGACGTAAACCAGGCGACCGTGAACCGTGCCGTAACCCGTGACGACTCCGTCACCCAGGTATTGTTGGTCCTCCAGCCCAAAATCGGTCGATCGGTGCGTGACGAACTTGTCCAACTCAACGAAGGAGCCCTCGTCGAGTAGAAGGTCGAGACGTTCCCGGGCCGAGAGTTTTCCCCGCTTGTGTTGCGCTTCCAGGCGGGCTGCGCCCCCACCCTCTTCGGCTGAGCGGCGAAGTTCGTCGAGTCGGTCCAGCTTTTCGTGGATGGACATCAGGTCTCTATCCGATCGGGATGAGGGTACCGTTGTCGATATAAACGACTTCCGAGCGGCGCACCACTATTCCGTCGATCACGGAGAAGACACCTGTGGCGCCTTCGATATCGCGGAGTTGCTCCATGTTCGCTCGGAGTTGCCGTCGGGACGAGGGGCCGGGCCTAAGCCCCTCAAGGAGGAGCAAGGCCGCGTCGTAGCCAACTGCTGGTACGGACGAGACCAGACTTCGCTGAAAGTGGGCCTCGTAAGCCTCACGGAAGCGCCCGGCGCCGGCAGAGCCAGTGCCTCGACCTTCCGGTGCCGTGGCTACCACGCCATTTGTGTGACGCGAGTCCACATCAGCAAGCACCTGAGGATCGGTCCACGCCGAAGTGCCTAGGACGGCGATGGCGAGCGTGTCCAAGGCGTAATGAGTGATCTGTGGTGCCACTAATTCGACGTCTTCCGTCGGAATCGGGACGAACACCGCGACGGGCTCGAGCAGTTCCACATGGAGGGTGTCTTCTTCCCCGAGTTCCAGGGCAGCGATCTCGGCCCGGCGGAGCGCGTCACGGGCCCCGAGGATCTGGTCCTCGAAGTTCGTGACCCCAAGGGGGTATCCGTATCGCCCCACGACCGGGATCCCAAGCGTTTGCATGGTCGCTTCGAAGGCATCTGCTTCCGCCACCGACTCTAATGCGTCGGAGTGGACGATCGCGACGCGTAGGTATCCCTCATCCGCAGCGTAGTGCGCCATCGAGGCCGCCGCCAACGGGTCCGGTCCTTCAAGCGAATAGGCACCATCCCCAGCACGTGAGGCGCTACGGGCAGTCGGTGAAATCAGCGGCAGATCGCGTGTTCGCGCGCGCCCTCCCGCTTCGAGCGACGCATCTTCTAGAAAGCCAACGATCCCGACCGCAGATCCCCGCTCAATCTCACGAACGAGCGTACCGGCCAGAGCCGGATCAGCTTGGTCGTCCTTGGCTGTCACGCGGACATCGAATCGGCGGCCCAGCACAGAAGCCGCTGCGACTTCGACGCCTTCAGCCACGAGAGCCGCGTAGTTGGCTAAGGCCGGCGGACCTCCAGTTGGGAGGACGGTGGCGATCTCGAGCGTCGTCACGCGTTGCCTGCCCCCGTCCCCCGGCAGTTCACCTCGACGGAGCCCTTCTGCAATCACTGAATCCGGCCCAGCGGCACCCAGCACGAGCGCTCGCTCCGCAAAGGCGGTGGCCGCTGCGTCGTCACCGGCCTCTAGGGCCAACACACCGGCTCGGATCTCCAGGACCCACCGGAGTGGCGCGTCGTCGGACGTCCGAGAAAGGCCCGAGACCACGTCCGCTTCAACGAGAGTCCCCACCGCTTCACGCGCCATTCGCGTCGCGCGATCCAATTCGGTCCTGGGCACTGTGTGCGGGATCCGCATGAGGCGGTCGACCCGCGCCGACGCATCGTCCACGAAGGCCTCGGCCTGGAGTAGTCGTGCGGCAGCAATGCGTGAGTCGTCTGCTGCGAGTAGCGAGATGTATCGCTCCGCGGACGCATCGGCCGTTGCAGCGTCCTTTCCGTCACGGGCGACCTGTGCCCGCAGAATGAGCGCACGCCCCGACACCGCACTGCTCGGATACTCATCAATGACTTGGTCCGCGAGCTCGGCTGCGACATCGAGCCGACCGACGGCGAACGCCTCACGAGCCTGTGCAAATATCTGCGCGGCTCGGTCGACGTCACCCGACGAGATTGGGGCGTCGGTGATGACTGGGTCTGCGGGGCCCATGTCCCGGGCCGGTTCCGCAGTGGACATTCCTGACACCTGACAGGCTCCGAGTAGTACTAGGAGCCACAGGAAACGCCCGGACGCATTAAGCGTCCGGGCGTTTCGGAGGTAGCGTGTCACTAGAGACAAGTCGTTACTCCTCCTTGGCGCCTTCCTCGACGTCGTCGGCAGCTGTCTCTTCCGCTTCGGCTTCAGGCTCAGCTTCAGC
>Ga0315339_1000313_pt1 | contig 68335 bp, 54 predicted proteins | sample ASW17metaG_FD_204514 | JGI IMG/M metagenome (GOLD analysis project Ga0315339, IMG submission 204514) | Ammonia-oxidizing marine archaeal communities from Pacific Ocean, United States - ASW #17 | ecosystem: Environmental > Aquatic > Marine > Oceanic | place: USA: California | collected 2016-12-05 | reverse complement strand
CATGTCCTCCGGTGTCGCCTCGATGGCAGGGCCGGCCTTGGGGCCTCCGCTGTTGTGTACGAGAATGTGCACAGGCCCATGAGCATCGATGTGCGCCTGGACGGTTGATGCTGCTTCATTCCAGTCCGAAAGGTCGCAAGGAAGGCAGTGATGTGTTTCGCCTGGCAGTCCACCTCGAACTGCCTCAAGGGCTTCGGCATTTCTCGCGAGCATGGTCACGGAAGCGCCTTGCGCTGCCAGCGCCTCTGCACAAGCCCTGCCTATGCCCTGCGAAGCACCGCATACCAGGGCATGGCGACCGTTCAGGGAAGTCTGCATGGGAATGGGCTCCGGCAGGGGAAGGGGGTGAGGCGTGTCCTTGGTCTGTAGACTCTACGTTCACATGCCCGATCCCTCCACCCAGCCGCCTGTCGCAACTGCCAAGAGACTTGCACGATTCGGCGAAACGATCTTCTCAGAGATCTCCCGACTGGCCCTGCAGCACAGTGCCGTCAACCTTGGCCAGGGATTCCCGGATTTCGACGGCCCTGATTTCATCAAGCAAGCTGCAATTGCCGCCATAGACCGGGGTGACAACCAGTATGCGCCCATGCCGGGGATCCAGGCACTCCGTGAAACGATTGCTGAATGCTACGAGGCGGAAACAGGGCAGGAGATCGACCCTGGAGACTGGATCACCGTCACCAGTGGCTGTACAGAGGCCATTGCAGCCTGCCTCGTGGGCCTCACAGGCCCTGGTGACGAGGTCATCCTGCTTGAGCCGTTCTACGATTCCTATCCCGCCTGCCTGGCCATGACGGACGCCGTCCCACGATTCCTGACACTTCGACCACCATCGTTCGAGATCGACATGGATGCCCTCCGTGCGCTGGTGACCGACCGCACCCGCATCATCCTCCTCAATACACCACACAACCCCTGCGGCAGGGTCTACAGCAGAGTGGAGCTCGAAGCCGTTGCAGCCCTCGCCATCGAGCATGACCTCATTGTCATCATGGACGAGGTCTACGACCGGCTCGTCTTCGAAGGTGAACATGTCTACATGGCGTCACTGCCGGGCATGGCTGAACGGACGATCTCGCTTCGATCTCTAGGCAAGACGTTTTCACTGACAGGCTGGAAGATCGGCTGGGCCATCGCACCGCCGAACCTCACCAATGGAATCCGGGCCGCTCACCAGTTCTTCACCTATGCCGTCTCCACGCCACTTCAACATGGCACTGTTGCTGCATTGAAGGCACCTGCGACCTACTTTGAAGAGTTCGTTGCCGGCTACAGGGCTCGGCGTGATCGGTTGTGTGATGCACTTGATGATGTCGGCTTCAAGGTGTTCCGCCCGGAAGGAACCTACTTCGTTCTTGCAGATCACTCCGCGTTCGGATTCGAAGATGATGTCGCCTTCTGCAGGCACCTGATCGAACATGTCGGTGTTGCAGCCATTCCACCCAGCGCCTTCTACCACGATCCGACCGAGGCCCGATCCCTGGTTCGGTTCGCCTTCTGCAAGACGGACCAGGTCCTCGACGAGGCGATCAATCGGCTTCAATCGCTGAAGTCCTGACCGGCGGACCGGCAAGGCACACGAGAAATGCAACAGTCGATGCGAACGTCATTCTCCACGGGAAGGCGATCGTCCACTCCTTGCTGGTCCACCATGTCCACAGGGCAGGCTCCATGAGGGCGACCATGATGATCCCGACAAGCAGCGCCGCCATGGCACTGATCGCATTTCCCCGACGCGTGAAGATCGCGCAGAGAAACACGCCCACCAACCCCGCGTAGGCGTAGACCATCACCCCCAGTGCAAAATCAATCAGTGGGAGTTCCGAGGACGACTGCCATGCAGCGCATCCGATGGCGAATCCCGACAGCAGCACGGCCCAGGCGAGGATGATCCAACGAGTCAGGCGTGTCTCGGATTTCGGGTCCAATTGCCGACCGCCATGACGCACGAAATCCGCCACCGTGGTCGAGGCCAGCGCATTGAGTACCGAATCCAGACTGCTCATCGCCGCGGCGAAGAGCCCTGCCATGAGCAGCCCCCGCAGGCCGGTTGGCATTTCGGCCAGGATGAAGAGCAGGAACACCTTCTGCCCCTGCGCATCAGGGATACCGGGCATGATCGGCCCATGCATCCCTTCTCGAATGAACAGAAGCATCCCGACCAAGAGAAAGAGGAGCACGATCGGCCAGCTCAACACCTGAGACAGAATGACCGCGATCGAACCTGAGCGCGCATTGCGGCATGTCAGCAGTCGCTGGGCAAGATCCTGGTCGGTTCCGAAGGCCGCAAGGTTGAAGAGGGTGAAGCCGATGAAGGCGGTCAAGAGCGTGTAGGGCTGCTGTATCCATGGTTCGTCGGCACGTGCAGCAGCCAGGCCCTTGATGCGATCATCCATTGCCGTCAGCACCCCGTCCAAGGGCATCTCGATGCGATCAAGCAGGATGACGAGTGCCACCAGCACAGTGCCCACTACGACAACGGCCTGCAGCACATCCGTCCAGATCACCGCACGTATTCCGCCGGCCATCGTGTAAGCAGATGCAACCACCGCGATCAACAGAATTGACATGGCCAGGGACAAGCCATTGACATCATTGAATGCCACGAGACTGAATGGAATGGCGACAATAAAAAGTCTTGCGCCACTTGCGAGCAATCGGCCGAACATGAACACCACACTGGATGCCCGCTGGGCAGGCCCGCCGAATCGAGACCCCACGAGTTCATAGACGCTGGTGACCCCGGCCTTGTAGAAAGCCGGCACGAACCAGAGGCCGACGACCAGAACTGCAATCAATCCACCTATGCTCGCAAGCAGGTATCCAAATGATCCCAGGTACCCGAGTTGCGGGCCGCCGATGAAGGTGGCCGCAGACAAGGCAGTTGCCAGAACCGAAATCGCGACCGCCCACGTCGGCATCGAACGACCGGCCAGGAAGAAGTCATTTCCCTGCTCCTTGCGGCGGCTGACAATGGCTCCAATGACCAGAACAACCATCAGGTAGGCCGAAAGAATGGCCCAATCCAGCATTGCAAATCCACCAGCAGAGGGGGTGGCGGGAGTGGGGGAGAGGGTTGCAAGGAATGAAAAGGGCACCTGGAGGCTCCTGTGCACAGACTACACCCCTTGGCAACGGGTCGCATTTCGCTAGAATGCTCGATTCCCACGTGGAATCCAAGGAGTAAACCCGTGTACGCCATCGTTGAAGACAGTGGAACCCAGATCAAGGTCGCCGAAGGCGACATCATCGATATCGATGTCCGCGACCTCGAGAAGGACGCCTCGTCGATCACCTTCGACCGGGTCCTGGCCCTGAAGGATGGCGATGGATCGGCAACGCTTGGATCACCCTACATCGATGGCATGAACGTCACGGCGGAGATCATCGAAGAGCGACTTGGTGAGAAGATCGATGTCATCAAGTACAAGCGTCGCAAGGGCTACAAGCGGAAGCAGGGTCACCGGCAGAAGTATCTCCGCGTCCGAGTCTCCGGTATCGGCGCCGCAAAGAAGAAAACGACGTCGAAGAAATCCGCTCCGAAGAAGGTCGAATCGACCGAGTCCGACACCGACTGAACTGGCCGCTTGGGCCTCAGTTCCAAACGTACATCGTCCTGTCAAATGCATTCGTGACGAGTTGGCTCGTGGCATCCCTCACGAGGATGGCCTTCTCCTGATCGCATCCACCGTTGAACGTACCATCCAGCTGAGCCGGCGAAAGGAGGTCGACAAACCCTTCCGTCGATGACGCCAGTTGAAGCGTGACACCGTCAAGGTTCAGGACCATGGAGCCATCTGCTGGAACTCCCAGCGGATAACCGAATCCTCCACCCTCGTAGATCCCGACTTCGCCTTCTGAAATGACGATGAATCGCACGGAGAGATTCGTGGCCTCGAAATCAATCGGCGTGTACCCGGGACGGGGTACCCAGAGCATCTCTATGTGGAGGATCTGTCCATTGGCCACCATGCCTGAAGCAAGGTCCTTCAGCGGGATGTCCGTCATCCAGATTGAGCCCTCCACATCCGGATCGTCTGCACAGACGGCCGTGGAGTAGGTTGTCGAGAGATGTACTGGATCCGTGGAAATCGAAGTAACACGCATTCCCGTGGCAAAACCTCCAATCCATTGGTAGGTCGTATTCATGTAGGAACAGCCGGCAAGACAGAGCAGACTGATGCAGGCCATCAAGAAGACGTTGTGTCGGTTCAGCACGGTGGGATTGTAGCGAAGGCGGGGGAAGGCTACGGCCCTTCATGCCACTGTGTAGGATCTGGTGATGAAGATGGCTGATACAAACCCTGAATCACCCGCCTGGAGCGACGCAGACCTTGAATCAAACCCGCATTCCGCAGAAGACAAGGCAGGTCGTGTCCGGAGGATGTTCGACGCCATTGCGGGGCGATATGACATCAACAACCGCCTCCATTCGATGGGTCGCGACCAGGTATGGCGGCGACGCACTGCTCGACAAGCAGTCCAGAAGCCAGGGGACCGGGTTCTTGATGTTGCCTGTGGAACCGGCGACCTCACCGAAGCGATAGCAAGTCTTGCGCCAGCCCGGGCTGTCGGCATCGATTTTTCAACTGGAATGCTCGAGGTCGCAGTTGCAAAGGCGAAGGGAATGTCTCGAATGTCCGGGGCCACGGTGCCTGAATACCAGCAGGGCGACGCAATGTGTCTTGACTTTGAAGATGCTTCCTTCGATGCCTGCACGATCGCCTTCGGCATTCGCAACGTCAAGGATCCGGAAGAGGCGATTCGTGAGTTTTTCAGGATCCTCTCGCCCGGCGGCCGATGCCTTGTGCTCGAATTCAGTGAGCCTTCCAACCCAGTCATTCGAATGCTGAACAGGATCTACAGCAAACGCATCATGCCCGTAACGGCAACACTCATCTCCGGGGATCGGACAGGGGCGTACAAGTACCTTCCCAGATCGATGGAGACATTCCTGACTCCGGCAGAACTGGCCGACGTGATGGAGGAGGTCGGCTTCACAGACCTTCGCCAGGAACCCATGACCTGTGGCATATGCACCCTGAGCATCGGCGTGAAGCCAGCCTGATCAGATGCCAGGCTTCTCGTAGATCGAAATGATGAAATCATGCCTCGCTCCTTCCGGCTCATATCGGAAGGTGGCCTCTCCATCCAACTCAGAAGTGACGAAACCCTTGATGAGGTTCATGCCAGTTCCGGGAACAATCTCACCGCTGATCGGAGGACCACCTGTCTCCCGCCAGTGCAGAACTAACTGGCTTCTGCCAAGAACATTCCTTACAGGACCTCTCCAGTGCAGGTGAACGACGCCGTCGGATGACCATGCGCCGTACTTGATCGAGTTGGCCATCAGTTCCTGGATGACCATTCCACAGGCCGTGGCCTGTTTCGAGGGGACCAGGACCCTCTCACTGCCCTCAAGTTCGAGTTTCCCGATGATGCCCGGGGGGACAAGGAGGCGGATCAGTTCTTCGAGGTCAATCGGATCCCAGTGCTCCTGGGACAACAGGGTATGCACGATTGACATGGCATGAACCCGACCACTGATCGACATAGCGAATGCATCGACATCGTCGGCGCCCTGGCTCGAAAGCGTGATCAATGACGCCAGTCCAGCCAGGTTGTTCCGTACACGATGATCCAGTTCGCTGAACATCATCTTCTGCTTCTTGTTGCTCATGGCTATCTGTTCGGACATGTCCCTCAGGTGCTGGATCTGACCTGCAATACGAATGCGCATGGTTTCGAGCGTCTGCGCAAGATGCCCGAACTCCGTTTGGCTCTCAAGGTGAATAGGTGTATTGAGATCACCCTCCGCCAGGTGCGATGCCTGTCGATCCAGGTTGGAGAGAGGGCGTCCGATCACGCGCTGTATGACGAACACAAGGAACATTGCAACGATGAAGAACGAAACCCCGATGCCAATTGCAATCTTCCAGGTCTTCTCGTGGAGTGATGAGTCAATCCTTGCTCGCAGGTACCCGATCGCAACAGTTCCGATTATCGAGTGCTCATCAGCGCCCATCCGTATGGGTGTCTCGAATACGACGATGCCTTCGCGATCACCCTCCATCCATCGCATGATCGCATCAGGTTCACCCACCGAGATCTCTGCACCTACGGAGCCAGGCAACACGCTGTCAACGAGGCAGAATGCGACATCAGGCAGTCGATCGACCATGGCCTGCAACCTGGCACGAATGGTTGGATAGTCATTTACAAGGAGCGGCTGCACGCAGGCGCTTGCTGCAACTGCTCCAACAACTTCACCCTCGAGATTGACCTGCTGTTCCGCGGAGAGCCTCGCTTCCCAGACCAGGAACAGCATGACTCCGACCAGGGTCAGAAGGATCCAAAGAATGATGGCCGCAGACAGGTTCAGTGCCAGAGAACTTGAGATCTTTGGAGTAGAACTTCGAGCCATGGGGGAGGGGCCTGCTATGCAGGCTTCATCATATCCCTCAGGCCAACTCATGAAACCATGATTGTAGATCTACCACTCGAGAACAATGACTTTGAAGCTCAAGGAAGTAGGTATAAGAATGCTTTGCCGCTGTTGAGCCTCTGAGTATTGCTCGGCATGACAAGGACACTGTCATCATGGCAAGGAGTCCCCTCGGGGGGGCAGGGCTGGTTCTCGTACCAGGACCCTCCAATGATGTCGCATTGGATCTGTGACTTGATGGAACAGACCTGGCCCTCGACACAGCATGCCCCATGCCCATCCAGCTTGTTCTCCATGTCGTACAACTTAGCGCCCACAAGCAGGCGGTCGTCGCTGAGGCCTACCGCATTTCCATACACGTCGAATCGACTGCTGCTGACCGCGGTGTAGATCCGCTCCTGGCTCCAGATGTTGAAGGAATTCCGCGTGAATGTATACACGGCTCCCCTGGAATCCGACTTGCCGGGCGCTCCAACCGCAATGCGGGAGCCATCAGGAGAAATACTGACGGACGTGCCGAATCGATCGTGTGCGTACATCGGTTCATCCACCTGGAGCATGCTCCGCTCCCAGTTGACCTGGCCGCCGACAACTCTCCGCTGGTAGACATAGACTCTTCCAGCACCTGAAGCGGCTCCAGGAGCGCCGACGACGAGCAGGGCTTCATTGATTTCTCCTTGTTCGTGGTACGAACACATCAAGTCGATTGATTGCCCGAAGAAGTCATATGGCTCAGCCTCGCTGCCAGGCTCGACGTAGGTTCGATAGGACGCCTGGTGTTCAGCCTGTTCCTGGTAGGTGCTTCCGCCGGAAGCCTGGAGCAGGCTAAAATCCTGTTGTGGGCATTCATAGATGTACACCCGTCCAACACAGGACGGACCATCAGGGACAGTCGGCGGGCCGTGCCAACTGGCTCCAATCGCGACCACATCACCTGCGATTTTTGCAGAAACACCGAAGTTGGCCGGGCCATTGTTAACCGAATCAGGAAATGGAGAAATGAGAGCCTGGGTGACATCCTCACTTGCATTAGCCATGTTGTAGATGGTGTTCAAAAACACAGCACCAACCCTGTCCCCCATGACCCATCCGTCGATTGCACACGAGCCTTCATCGCGTGCAATCCACTTCGTCATGCTCGCTCCAACCAATACATGGAGCCATTGCCCGTATTCCCCGGGGTCAAGGCAAACGGATGTTCCGTAATAGTGAAGACCGCCTTGATATGCCGTGTCCACTCCTTTGTTCTTTACGAAGTGCCGGACCTTCTGCCAATAGCCATCAAGATTGCGCTGAAGCAGGAATGCACACCCTCCGTGGACAAACTGGTCATTCCCTGAATCGAAGCCTGTTGCACCTATGAGCGCATACCCAACAGTACTATCCAGGATGTCTACGGCGTTACCCATTTCCTGGTAGGTCTTCCTGTAGAGAGGCTGGTTGTGATAGGCAAGCCCTCGATTCATCGCGTGGGTGCCGTTGTCAGCCGCTACATGATGTCCATGGGACCATCCTGAAGGAACACTGGGATCCAACTCATAGATCCATGCATTCCCCCATCGTTCATGGTGGTAGTAGGGAGCGCTGACAATCGAGAGGTTTCCATCAGTCGCCACTGCAAATCCGTAATGGAGTCCATGACGATCCGCAGTAACGTGGTATGAACCCGTTTGCGCCGGGTTATATGGGTACCACTGGATTACCTCAACCCCGGGCGGGGGAACAGATTCACGCAACGACTTCTGTCCTGCTACTGCGACAGACCCGCAGGCAAGAACCAGAAGGCCAGACACAGTACGTTGACTCAGACACCCCGCCATAGGCATCCATTATGAAGTTCATCCAGCATTCAGCAAGACCGATTTGTTCGATTTGGAAGCTGATATGACCCCCGGGCCCAATGAATCCAAAGCGAACTGCTGGAGTTGAATTTTGGCCGAAATTCAAGGATTGCCCGGTCGCCAAATCCACTGTGAAGATACGATCGGCCCCAGGGCTGTGATACAGGCTTCCTTCCGGGAGCCAATGGGGGAGGGAGCAAATGAAGCTTTACATTGCTGCACTGATGCTTCTTGCCTTGTCCACTGGACATGCAATCGCAGTCGATCCGTGGGACTGCTTCGTATTCGACGGATCAAACCAGCCTGTCGGATGTCCGTTTGTCGAAGGAGACATGGGACCTCCTTGCCCCGATACCTCATTCACCATTCCAATCCTGCCGGATCTGCAGAATTACCTCTGCAGCGTGGGAACACAGGCCCAGTGGGAGACAGGCTGTGAATTTGAACGAGATGATGATGAAGATGGAGATGTCGAGCAGTACACTCTGGTCGCGAATCCCTACATCGTCAAATCCATGCTCAGCTTCATTGAACACAGCGTGGATAATGAGCTTGGTGATGTCAACAATGATGGAGTTGTCGACACACTTGATCTTATTGCAGTGGTGGCCGCATGGGGCCCATGCGATGGATGCGTCGAAGACATAAACGAGAATGGCATCGTCGAGGTTACGGATCTGCTGATTGTGGTCAATCGCATCGGCATTACAAACTGGTCACTGAACACCCCATACATCCATCAAGTTGGTGATCTTGTCATGGGAGCGGGAATGGTGGAAGAGTGGGTCTATGCTGACTTCCTCATAGGAGACACAATCGGCAAGGACGGCGGCAAGCTGTTGTGGGGGATCAGCACGGGCAATCATGACGGATGCTTCTGCAATGCAGGCGACGCCCTGTATTGCGGCAACAGGTACGGCGTACCGAAACTGGACTACCCAACACAACGATTCGATGAATGGTTCCCACCCTCAAGGTGGGGGGTTGCAGGCCAGGAGGATGAAGCAGGAGAAGATGATGACCTGCATGATGATGGCCGGGGGATCGACACACTCCATCCACGCTCGATGGCCAACTCATGCTTCTATTTCGAGGCGGCTGGCTGCGAGTGGATGTTCATCAACCTGGGGTATTACGCAGAACGGAACACCAGGCCCTGCACCGACGATATCCAGATCGGGCCGCCCAAGAATGAACCAACTCACGCCGAGGTCATTGAATGGGCTGACAAGAAGATGAAGGCCCATCTGGAGTTGTGCATCGCACAAGGCAAGATCAGCAAGGTCGTCCTCGGACAACATTCGCTGATCGACGGCTGGATGGAGAACCCTGAGTGCGAAGGCACCTTTTCCCCTCGATCCTGCTGGACAAACGAGGGGTGGAAGACCTGGAATGGCTCCTATGAAGAACAAGGTGAGGTGATCAGGCTGAATGAGAATCCGAATCTCGTGCTCATGATCTCCGGTCACAGAATCGAGGACGAGCATGGACATCGGGTCGAGCTTCGAACGGGGCTGAATCCCGTCCATGTGATCATGGTCAACTACCAGGACTACTGTCCGAAACCACAATTGCCTGGCAACGAGGATACCTCCGAGCACAACGATTGCTGGGTACGAAACTCGACCCTTCCGGAACATGCGCATGTCAACGGGGGACATGGCTTCATACATTTCATGAGAATTTCCTGCAACGGGCTGCGTGCTGACTTCACAACCTACTCACCGTACCTTGAGGAACTTGGCGAATGTCCATGCACATGCAACCCATACGCCAGTTATTCGATTGCAATTGGACAGCAGGGGGATGTGAATGCTGATGGCCTGGTGGATTCATCAGACAAAATGGCTGTGTGCCTGGCCATGGATTGCACATGGGATGCCGAAACACAGACCTGCGATTTCCAGTGTCCTCCCGTCGAGTGTTTTCACTGCATTGAAGACATCAATGGCGACAATATCGTGAACAGTGATGATCTGAACCTGGTCCTGTATTGATCATTTATCTGTGCCCGAGGGCAACGCGACATTCCAGACGTCCTGCATGAGTTGAGCGCCTGCAGGGTCGACCATCAGCAACTCACCCCGAACGAAGGGGTGGAAGTCGTTCGTGCCGAAATAGGCCTCGGTCGTTTCGGCGAAATACTCCATCTGGTTGGTCAAGGCATAGTGCTTCCGGGTCTTACCGGTGATATGTAAAACTTCTTCATAGTCGCCCTGATCAACCTTGGCCTGCCAGGCTGCAAGGATCACGGGATCGTCGTAACCGAACACCTGGTCGTGGTACCCATGAGCCAACTCGTGAAGAACCATCCACGGCTGCCCCTGTGTCCAGTCGAGAAATGCCCGGGCATTTCCAACCTCTACGGTGCCTTCCTTGTCGGGGTTGTAGCCGTTTGGAATCAGCCAGTCTTCCGAGACGTGATAACACATGCATTTCGTCTCATGCATGTCCAGTTCGACCCATATCTCGATGTCACGAAGCCGATCCAGCGCAGGGGACGGGATGGTACGGGTGATCCTGTAGAGGTGATCATCGAGGAGCACCAACGTGTCCTCCTTGAGCTGCTGGTTGGCATCGAGATCGGGATTGACGAGGACGGTCCAGCCATGAACATCCTGGATCTCATACTCGGCCTTTGGCCGGGGAGATACCTCGGTGGATATTGATGGAGCACCTGGCCCGGGAACCGAACTGGAAACCGCACAACCCATTGAAAGAATCACGTGGACAAGTGCCAAGGCCAAGGCGCATCGTGTGAACCCGTACCTGGGATGTTTGAGCATGAAACCGCCCTGGGGACCCCTCCCTGAAGATCGCCGATAATGCATGTTATGTAAAATGGACATGCGTTCAGGGTGTCGTCCATGGACATTCATGGTTGGCTCAGTTCCCTTCCAGGCATCGGCATGATTCGCTCCAGGACGAGTTCCTCGATGCATTGCTCGATCATCGCAACCGCTGCTGGGGCTGCTGCAGGCTCCAGGTGGTTTCTGCAGGCCTCATGGATGACTGCTGGATTGCCCGGTGGCTGCATGGGTGAAATCCCATGTGAACATGCAGGTGTTATCTCGGGATAACTGAGACGTTCTGGAAGCCATGGAAGGCATCCATGCATGATTGCTTCAGCTACTGCGATACCGAAGAACTCATGGTGTGCCGTTGAAAGTACCCAATCCGCCTGGGTAAGCATGTTCAAGTACATCCTTCGATCCTCGACGTATCCAGCATGGAGAATGTCGTCTGCGAACTCCTCTAGGAACACTGCAATCGCTCCTGGCACATCTCCTCGACATTTACCAAGAAGCATCCACTTCAGTTGAAACCCACCTGCCTTCGATTCCCTGCCGAGTTTGAGCAGTTCCTCCGGCCCCTTGTCGTGTTCCCATCGATGCGGCCACACGACCACCGGTGCATTATGTAAAACTCTTCTAAGGTCATCATATCCTTCCGGTTCCTGGACAGGAGGCCATGCGATCCTGCTTCGTGCCTTGATCTTCGACACTGAATCATCGATCACTCCGTCGGAACAATGTCCCAGAACTCCGCCTATGCCGGAACAGAAGGACTCCAGGTTCCACCTGCTGTTCCACAACACTGCATCTGCGGCAAGCATGCTCATGAGGTTCGTAACCGGGAAGTGCATATCACGCTCACCCCCGGCACCCATCTCAGTTCGTACCGGGTATGCAACCTGGTTCTCATGCATGTAGAGCATCGAAGGCAGCGATCTCATGCCTCTTGGCAACAAGGCAACAAGGTCACCGAGTGAGATCAATGAAGTAGCAAAGATGACATCCGGGGCCCACTCCCCTTCCAGCAGGCCTGACCGCCCCGCTTCCTGGACAAGCTCGGCCGCACCGGTCCGCATACGCCACTTCCAGGAACGGCCCGGCCGGGTTACCCACCTCCAGTCGTGACGACCACGATCAGCAAGTTCCATTCGAACCTGCCTGTGTGAACCGGCATCATGCGATTCAAAGGCCAGGATTCGCAATGGTCGGCCTGCATATCGAGTTCGTGTACAATTCTGCATCATGCCTCATCCTACCGATTCAGCTCCTTCACAGGACGCGTTCCTTCCGTCTGATTCGATGCAGATGGCTCCCTTATGCGCCATATTTCGAAGGCACCTGAAGGAACAGGATCTCAAGTACACGCCGGAACGAGCGGACATCCTCAATGCGATCATCGGCCAGAATGGCGTCTTCGAAGCCGACACGCTCATGCAATCAATGCGTGAACAGGGGCAACGCGTCTCCAAGGCCACCGTCTACAGGACACTGAAACTCCTGATTGAAGCCGGGATCATCAACTACGCCCTCTTTGATGAGAAGCAGGCCCATTACCAACTTGTATACGGCCGCACCTCCCTGGACACCATGATCTGCGTCAACACGGGCAGAATGATCCTGATAGAGAGCGGCCCCCTTGTTGAACTGCGTGATCAGATCTGCAGTGAGCACGGATGGGATCCCGTGGGCCACCGCTTCCAGATCTACGGAATCTCATCTGGCCAGGCCGAGGATGCCGACTCCTGACCGGACCCTTCAGGACTGGGGATCCCAGGTAGTACTCAAACGCTTCACCAAGCCCTCAGGCAGCAGAAGGCGGAGACCACGCTCCGTTTCACCACGGTGCTCAAGTTCGATCCGGATACATGATGGCGGAAGCGCATCACGTATTCGTGACGCCCATTCGATGACCATGATGCCTGCTGGATCGTCAAGCAACTCCTCCCATCCAATGGACTGGAGATCTTCGATGCCGCCAAGACGATAGGCGTCAAGGTGATACAAATGGCCGGGCATGCCGACTCCCTGCTCATCCTGCATCGTGCAGGCATGTTCATGAACCAGTGCAAAGGTCGGGCTTGCCACATCCTGTTTCGCGATGCCCAGCCCCATTGCAATTCCCCTGGCCAGGCACGTCTTCCCTGCACCGAGCATCCCCTCAAGGGCAATGCAGTCACCAGGACGAAGCCTGCTCGCAAGCTCGATACCCGCTGCCAATGTGCCCTGCTCGTCGTTCGTGATCAACTCGCTCTTCAAGAACAATGCTCCCAACCAGCCCCCGAGATGTCATGCTCCTGCTCTCCATCGATCACGACGATTCGACGTTCATCTCCCGCCTCGACCTTCACGACCATGCCGATCCGGGTGACGCCGCAGTCGAGGACCTGTTCAGGCAGCTCGCCCTCTGCACAGAAACACAGTTCATAGTCTTCGCCATCGGCAACTGCACGACGCCAGTCGACACCCTCGCTGCATGGAATGTCGGAAGCTTTGATGCGGATCTGCAGATGGGCCTGTTTGTCCAGGAGTTGCATGCCATCGGTTCCAAGACCATCACTCAGGTCGATCATTGAGTGCAGCCTGTCCTTCAGGATCGCCTGCAGCATGATTGCCTCGCCGATTCGTGGTTCAAACTCAAGGTGGCGACCCGCGCCCCCTTCCTCGAATGAACCACCAAGCATACCTGTGACACAGACAGCATCTCCCTCCATTGCGCCTGATCGTTTCACGGGCCCATTCGTGGTTGGCGTCGCAAGCACCGTAACGCTGCAGGTCAATGGCCCGGTCTCCGCATGATGAAATGCCATGTCTCCACCTATGATCGGCGCCCTGTACTGCTCCGCAGCCAATCGCATCGCGTCGAAGAGCTCAGCCGCCTGCTCCCCACTGGTCCCCGGGGGAAGTACTGCTGCAACAATCGAGGCAAGCGGCCTGCCCGCCATCGCTGCAACATCACTGAGAGCCCGGGCAACTGCCTTGCGACCGATCGCCGACCATGGAGTCGTGTCAGCACGTACGTGGACTCCATCAACGACCTGGTCGACTGATATGAGCAAACCTGCGCTTCCGCTGCCGCCTGGGACATCCAACAGGGCCATGTCATCGCCTGGACCGATGACCACTCCCGGCGTCCCACACGTCGATTCCATGATGTGCTCAAGCAGAGCCCGTTCATTCATTCTCAAAGGCTACCCCTCCTTGATGACACCGGAAAGAGTGTATTTACAGTGACCTGGCATGAAATAGCGTGTTTTTTGAGCTGCGGGGAACCCCCTCCCCTCCCCCTCCGTAGATATGAGTGAAGCAGGAAGGACCACATGACCTCCTCCTGGCCCTTTCCGCTTCATGGAATGAACTTCTGCGGCTTGCACACGGCCGCTTTGCGTACGAACCATCTGTTTCTTTTCTCCCCCAACACTCCGGCCCTCAGCGGGCCGGAGTGTTGTATCAGGACCGTGATGCTGCAAGGGCGGTTTCAATCGCAGAGGCAAAGCGCTCCGTGGCCCCCTGCTGGGAGCGAATAGCCGCTCTCCCCTGCTGCACGAGTTCACGCCTCGCGTCCTCGTCGGCAAGAAGATCCGATACAACGTTCGCCAGCTCATCTCCTGTTACCTGGATCAGCCCCCCGGATTCGACGAGGAGATGCACCATCGAGCTGAAATCCGATACGGATGGACCCACGATCGTCGCTGCACCAAGGCCGATCGGCTCGGTGACGTCGGAACCATGCAACGAACCGAAACTCCGGCCGACAATCACGACGTCCGCAATCGCATAGGCCTGTGACAGTTCACCGATGGTGTCCAGAAGAAATCGCCCCGTGGACGAACCCTGTTCCCCATGTGACCGTCTTGCGCAGCCTTCAAGCGCTTCCGCTGCTCCATCGAACCACTCCGGCCTGCGAGGAGCACACAGCAGTTGACAACCCTCGGGAACTGCATCGCGAATGAGTTCATGTTCGCCAGGCGCCGTCGAGCCAGCAACAACAAGCTGCCTGCCAGAGTCGATGCCCATGGCTTCACGCAACTGGTCACTGCCATCGATTCCCTCGGCCAGGCGGGCATTGTCCCATTTCATGTTTCCAGTGACTTCGACCTGTTCAGCCGGAATGCCAAGTTGCATGAACCTGTCGGCAATGGCCTGGTCCTGTGCGCCGACCCACTCAACACGCCTGAACATGGGGCGGATGAAGGGAGCAAATCGACCATATCGACGAACACTTCGCATCGTCAGTCGGCCATTGATGATGAGCACCGGGATGCTTCTTCTCCGACAGGCGGAGGTGAAGTTCGGCCAGACTTCAAGTTCGACCAGGGCGACAACATCGGGCTTGATAGAGTGAAGAAATCGATTGACGGACCACGAAAGATCGAGAGGATATCGAACGACGTGGTGCCGTTGGCCGAACAACGTGGAAGCTCGTCGAAAGCCTGTTTCCGTCGTAACCGCAACAACTACGTCGTGCCCTGATGCGCTCAGCGTTGCCACCAGGCCCCGAACTGCATTGACTTCACCGACTGAAACAGCATGGAGCAGAACCCTGCTGCCACTCTCCGACGTCCTGGCGGCATTGGTGGGAACCCGGCCGAATCGCCCCCCCCAATCGCTGCGCAGTCGGCCACGACGGATCATCCTGGTGAGCCACACCGGTGAACTGACCAGCATGGCACAGACGTAGGCGAGGTCGACGAGCCAGCGCATGGCGGGAAGTGTATGCGAGGGGGGCTAAGGAGTCCTATTTGACCCATTCTCCTGCAAACAGCGGACTTGGGGCTCCTCAAGGATGGAAGAACGCGAGTTTCCGCTGCTGGTGCTTGAAACAAGGGCCATGTCTGCGACAATGAACGCAGAGGAAGTGCACACCACATGCTTGAACTCCAGGTACTCAACAGATCAGGCGACATGATCAAGGCCTTCGCTCTCGGGGATACGGACGAACTGATCGTCGGCCGGGACGAAGGTTGCGACATACAGATCAAGGCCCGCAGTGTCTCGAGGGAACATTGTTCCATCGAGCAGGATGGGCGGGAAGTCCTTCTGCGTGACCTGGAGTCCAGTGGAGGTACGTTCCTGGACGGCGAACGAGTCGAGTCGATACGCATCGAGAACGGAATGGAGTTCACCGTCGGACCGGCCACACTCCGATTCCTCGACAGCGGCATCTAATACCGACATCTCAGTGGAGAGCCAAATTGAAACGGCCCGCCGCAAGGACGGGCCGAGTGGTTCATTTTCCAAGCAGTTCACGGACGACGGAGCATGTTCCTCAACTCCAGTTCCAACTCCTCGATCATTTTTTCGAGTTGGTCGTACGAGGGAATACCTCCCCCATAGAGACAGAAATTCGGCGCCTTCTTCCACAACTTCTGCCAGTCTTTATAGATCTTGATCGTGTCCTTGATCTGCTTCACCCTGGTGTACTCGCCAAGCAGGCCCAGTTCCACCTTTTGCAGGGTGACCTGCCTCTTCGCCTTGATCAGGGTCTTGTGCCAGTCATCGTAGAGATCCTGGCCCGTCCCCAGTTCATTCCATTCAGCAAGATCAAGCACCTTGGCCAGCTCTTCCTTGGATTTCGCCGTTCCAATGGCGAGGCAGGAATCCATCGCCTCGTCGGCGGTGAATACACAGTTTTCATTGGGCCAGGAAAGTACGACCTCACCGGGAACACCCTGTGGCTCGTTGTAATGCGTGCACTTCCCGGTCACCGGATCCTTTGTGTACGAAAGCCAACTGAGATTGACGACCATTGCCCTGGCCAAGTGCGGGGATCTGCCAGCCTCCTCGAGCGTGTGCTCAAGCATGGTGATCCACTTCTCCTCCTTCTCATCGGAAACGGGTTTTCCGCTGCTGTGCATGGTGATCGAGCCAAGCCTGCCTGTCGGCTTGAATACAATTTGATCACAGGCAAGGGCCGCATATGCGGCGGCTGAAATCGCGTACCCAGGCCAGGCAACGAATGAATGACGATCCTTCGCCTCCTGGATCCTCTCACAGATAATGATGGCCTCGGGCACACTTCCACCGCCCGATTCGATATCAAGCACGATGATCTGGCCGGGCCCCGCCTTGTCCGCCTGCTCGATGATTTCTTCGATTTCCTGGACCCTGATCGAATCCCCAACCATCCCTCCATACGGGGCGTCCTTCAGGGGCAGATAGAACACCCCCTGTGGCCCCTTGCCTCCCGTGTCATCCTTGGCTTCACCGGCAACGGGCTTGGTCGCGGCGCCGGCAGGCTCGACCAACGATCCACCCGTGTCTTCGCTCGACTCTTCAGCAACTGGAGCCGCTGCATCACCGGATGAAATGGCAACCAGCTCGGAGAGCGGAATCACCAGCTGCTCATCAGGTCCATCACCGATGCGGAACACGATGTACAGGTCGGCCGACCTGGTTACGAAACCAGAAACCTGCGTACCGTCTTGATACTGCACGGTGACCTTCTCAGTTGTATCCCCCCGCCAACTTGTCCCATTGGGAAGATTGACTGATATGTTCTCTCCAAGTGCTGCAGCGGATGCAGCCAGGAGAAGGGTCATGGACAGGAACAGTTTCACGAATGTATTCATTGGGTACGTCCTACGCCTGCGTGTTGGCAGGCTCTGTTAGTTCTTCCTAGGGCCGCTGGGGACCGCCTCCTCCACCTCGACCAGCACCACCGCCTCCGGCACCGCCTTGTGCCATTTGCCTGATCTGGGACTTCAGCTGCATGAGCAGGGCTTCAAGAGTGGTCAGATCAACCCTGAACAGGGTCGCCATGCGCATTGCCACAGAGTTGTCTTTGCGAACCAGTCCGATGACCCGTGTCAGCGAAGTCTTGGCTTTCTGAAGATCCGAGAGTGTTCCTCGCTCAATATACTTTTGATAGTCCTGGAATGCCTCGTAGGCACGCTGCAACATTGCCCGCCACTCCTCCCTGTATTCGACAACTTCCAGGAGTGCCTCGGTCTCTTCCACCTTGTACTCACGGTATCCCATGAGCATGGCCAGTTCCTCCAGTGTTTCCGCCGTTCCGTCACTGATCAACAACTCCTCACTCGGCCGTGCTTCAAACTCAAGGCCCATCGGAATTTTGTCGCCGCCCTTAGTCGTGGCGTAGTACTGCCGGATCTCGCTGTCGAACCCTTCGCCATCCTGGTGAACGGGGATGTCGCCGAAATAGTGGTTGTCCCATATGGCCCTTCGCCCCCTGCAGTTGAAACTCAAGGGGACAGCTGGATTCAACAGTCCTTCGACGAAGTTGGGGTCGTGCTTGCCAAACTGGGTCAAGGCCAGGACAGCTCCCAACTGGGCCTGCTCCATCTTGCCCCGGACGTCATCATCATCAAATGACTGCGTCCAAGCCCAGAGTATTCCAACTGTGCCGATACGCGCCTCGGGATGCATGTACATCTCTTCCCAGCCCAAGGCTATGAGTGTTGCCGCTCCCGATGCATCTTTTGCCCAAACAACCTGGCGAACGTCAGAAGGAATTCTGTAATGAAAATTCTTGAGCATGGTCTCCACGTCTGCGACAACCGAATTTATTGACTCCTTTTGATCTGTAGGCTCCCTTTCCCACCAGTTGCCTTCCCCACTGACGGACTGTCCCATCCACCATGACAGCATGTCTCTGGATATGGCCTCGCTGTCGAGTTCGTACACCACGACATCAGGCCGAATCGAGTTGATCTCGTCGATGACAGGAATGTAGATCTCGGAATTGATGTCGGTCCCAACATCACCTTTCATTGGAATGATGTACAAACTGGCGACCTCGTCGCCGAGTTGTTCAGTCGAAACCTGGGCTCCCGTCGAGTTGCTTGGAGGCTCGGCGCCTCCCTGGCCAGTCGCCGGTACGGAGGGTGCGTCCGTCCCGTCAGTCCCGTCAGTCCCGTCAGTCTCAACATCATGCTCAATACGTACGATCTTCGACTTTGGCAGCGTTATGGTGACTGAAATACCCAGGTCTGGGTTGAAGCGGTCAAAGACGATGGCACTGTCCGTTTCCTTGATGATCTGGCCATGAAGTACACGGCCATCATCCATGTGGACGATGTCCTCTGTCGCAGCCCAAGCCATGCTTGACATGAAAATGGCCAGGACAAGTGCAACCAACGAGCAATGTGTTCGAACAGGAATCATGGTGTGCATCCACTCCTCAGGGAGAGATCAAATCCTGACGTGGAAGCGGCTGTGCTGCCATGGAGCCGATCTCCAAGGTCCAGAACCGCATCTTCCAAGACTTGAATGTCACCAGTATAGGACGATTTGAGCCCCTCCATGTTTCACTGGAAACATGGATTTTCTGGTCCTCACCACTCAGCATGGTCCCCAGAGGCCAGTTTGATCGCCATTTCAATGGCAGACTCCCTGTCCGGAAGCCTGCCTTCGAGTTGAGCATCGTAGACCGCATCCAGGATCTCACCCATTTCTGGCCCTGCGGCAAGACCTGCGGCAAGCAGGTCGCCTCCGGCAACAAGGGGGACAGGAGCAAGGTCCGTTTCAGCAAGAACCTCGACCCTGGCCTCGATGGAGCCTGCCCGCTCTCCATCGACCGCCCGGATCAACTCGATGCAGGTCTCGAATACATCGGATGAAGCAAGCCGCTTGCATGTTGCCACACTCGCCCCGTCCCACTCGGCGTTGACACGTTCGTGGACCGAGATGATCGCGCCCAGCCTCGCACGCTCCTGGTTCGAGAAGACAAGTCGATCGCCAACCGATTCACAGCAGGCCTGGTCGACAGTGCCTTCAGCTCGATCAAGAATCCATGCCGCCATGGCCGGCTCGAATCGTTGGGCCGCAGGCGGTGGATCACACAGGTCCTGGTGATCACATCGCAACCAGTCGCCTCTTTGGACCGCATGTCCAAGCAGGGCTTCCTCAAGACCGAGACTGCTGATCAACCGCATCGCAGGTCCCCATCGACCCTTGGCAGCCATGCGTCGAAACTCCTGCCCTATGCGTTCAGCCGAAACTCCTTCGAGGTTCCCGGCGCGGCTTGTCATGGCCTGAGCTGTCTCTGCCTCGATGTCGAAACCGAATCGAGTTGCAAACCGAACAGCCCTGAGAATGCGAAGGTGATCCTCCTCGAAACGTTCATCAGCTTCGCCGATCGCTCGAATGGTGCCTGCCTCGAGATCCACCTGGCCACCGACATGGTCAATGATTCGATCTGCAATGGGATCCTCGTAGAGGCCATTGATCGTGAAGTCCCTTCTCGCCGCATCCTCATGTTCATTGCTGAAGACCACTTCGTCTGGGTGACGGTGGTCCGAGTAGGTGCCCTCGGAACGGAATGTGGCAACTTCGATGACGTGTCCATGCGAACGCACAAGCATGACGCCGAATGACTCGCCGACTCGACGAGTCCCACGGAACATGTCGGCAACGACATCGGGAATCGCCTCGGTAGCAATGTCGTAGTCCTCGGGCTCATGGCCCAGCAGCCGATCCCGAACACACCCCCCGGCAAAGTAGGCAACATGGCCGGCTTCGTGCAGCCGTCGCACGATATCGACCGCGGCTTCCCTGAGCGTCTTCTTCGGTCCGGGGCTCACCGTCATGACGACGTCCCCCCGCCCTTGGCATAGAAGAGAACGTGATGCTCTTTTTTGTAGGTACGCACTTCCGGACCTTCGAGTCCTTCAACCTCGTGATTGACATGGTTCGTTGAAAGTGGAGTTCGAAGCACAAGCCAGCCGTGTTCATCAAGAAGTTCCGCTACCCGACCAGCCTGCTCGAGAACCCTGGCTCGAAGTCGATCATCCTTCATCATGGCAAATGGCGGATCCATGAAAATCACATGGACAGGCCTGGGGGACCTGAGAATCGGCGTTGAACTCAGCGCATCTCCACGAACCGCTTCTGCAGAGGCATCGCAGCCGAGAAGCTCGATATTTCTCTGGAGAACGACATGTATCTTCGCATCCTGCTCGACGCAGACAACCTGGGCAGCCCCCCTGCTGACTGACTCGAGACCCATCGTCCCTACGCCGGCAAAAAGATCCAGGACATTCGAGCCCTCGATATGACCCTGGAGGATATTAAAAACAGACTCCTTCACGCGATCCGTGTATGGACGCGTGGCAAGGGACTGTACGGATTCGAGCATTCGGGAACGATAGGTTCCCGCAATTATTCTGGGCATGAATGCAGGATCGTATCGACAGCCCCTGCCGTCAATGCCTGCTGCAGGGTGTGAAGGAACCCAACCCGACAGGCCGATGAATGCAAGATCGACACACGACCGCCCCAGGATCGATTTACTTCCCTTCCACAGGCCCTGCTGAAGAGTTGTCGAATTGAGAAACTTGGCCCAACTGCCGTTCCAACCCTGCTCCTGAACCCGGCCAGGGACAATGGAGATATGGCACCACCAGTGGTTCTCTGGCTCCACGGTCGCACGGCATGGAAGGAGATCGACCCAGGACGCTTCCTTCGCCTCATGCGAAGCGGCATTGCCGTCATTGCCCCCGATCTGCCGGGGCATGGAGACCGGTACGACCGGGAGCTCCAGGCCACTGAGCATGTCCTCGACGTGATCCGGATGATGCTCCAGGAACTCGATGGACTGGTCACGGACGCAATCAAGTCACTGGGAGCCGATCCCATGCGAATTGGGATCGGCGGCATGTCAGCCGGGGGCATGGTCGCCATCGCCAGGATGACCAGGCCTCATGATTTCCTCTGTGCCGCCCTTGAAGCAACAACAGGATCATGGTCACACCAACGTTTACGACCAATGTTCGCCAATTGTGATGATGCCACCATCCGGGCCATCGACCCCCTTGAGCACGTGGACTCATGGACCCCGATCCCTCTCCTTGCAGTGCACTCCAAGGCTGATGAGTGGGTGGACTGGGTGGGACAATCGAAGTTTCTCGATGCCGTGGAATCCCTTGGGGCACCGGAACTGGTGGAAAGAATGATCTTCGAGCAGACCGGGGCCGAGCATGAGCACGTCGGATTCGGTCTCCACAGCGCCGATGTCAAGGAGCGTGAACGGGACTTCTTCGCACGACACCTGTCAACGAGCGTATCCTGATGGCCATGACACGTGCCGAGCACCATCCAGGTCCCGACGGGCTCTTCGGAAACTTCGGTGGCCGATATGTCCCGGAGACACTCGTCGCTGCGCTTGATCAACTGGAACATGCCTGGAAGGATGCGGAATCCGACCCGGGGTTCCAGGATGAACTTGATTCTCTCCTTGCCAACTATGCGGGCCGCCCCACTCCGCTGACCCCTGCGCCGCGACTGACCGAGTCCTGCGGAGGCGCACAGATCTGTCTCAAGCGAGAGGACCTCGCGCATACCGGCGCCCACAAGATCAACAATACGATTGCCCAGGGCCTGCTTGCACAGAGAATGGGCAAGAAACGCGTGATTGCCGAAACAGGCGCCGGCCAGCATGGCGTCGCAACCGCCACCGCCTGCGCTCGATTCGGGCTGGAATGCGATGTCTACATGGGCGAAGAAGATGCTCGGCGCCAATCACTCAATGTATTTAGGATGGGACTCCTCGGGGCGAATGTCATTGTCGTGGAAGATGGCTCCAGGACATTGAAGGATGCGACGAATGCGGCCCTTCGTGACTGGATGGGATCCGTCGAACACACCCATTACATCATCGGATCTGTCGTAGGCCCGCACCCCTTCCCCGCAATGGTTCGTTCCTTCCAGTCCGTCATCGGGCGGGAAACACGCTCCCAGTGCATGGATCAATTCGGCTGCCTCCCGAATGCCATCGTCGCATGCGTCGGCGGTGGATCCAACGCTGCCGGCATGTTTCACCCTTTCATCGAGGATGTGGAGGTTGCTCTTCATGGCGTTGAAGCTGGTGGACAAGGTGACTCTCCCGGTCAACACGCGGCAACGCTGAAACATGGCAGCCCGGGTGTACTTCATGGATCTCGAAGCGTGGTGCTCCAGGATCCCGATGGACAGACGTCCGATGTTCATTCCTGTTCCGCTGGTCTGGACTATCCGGGAGTCGGACCCGAACACGCCCAGTGGCAGGCCTCTGGACGGGTCAGGTACGAGTCGGTGACCGATGAAGAGGCCCTGGCTGCGTTCAGGCAATGCAGTGAACTTGAAGGCATCATCCCCGCGCTGGAGTCATCGCATGCCATCGCAAGGGCCATGCAACTGGCACCTGGCATGGCCCGGAATGATCATATGGTCATCAACTGCTCAGGCCGTGGTGACAAGGATGCGGAAGAGGTCCGCCGGCTCCTGGGACACTGACTCAGTTTCGATCAGCTCCGATGAGATCAACGGAGATCGGCCGGTGGTCCGACGGGCAGTCGTCCGGTCGAGGATCCGTACGCCAGTCGTAGCCCTTTGGGGGAGCCTTGGTCTGGTGCACTTCCTGTGATCCTCCAACCAGTTCCCGGTGAACGGCGCTGTTCATCAGGATGTAGTCCAGAACACGATCCGATTCATGGGTCTTGGAGCGATCTACGGAAGGATCGGCGAATACATCGATGAAGCCCGCATCGCGATAGACGTCCATGGACCGATCCCATGGAGCCGAGTTGAAATCGCCAAGGAGAATGATGTTCCGGTCCGGGGTTTTTTCACGGACTGATTCGACAAGTTCCGCGAGTTTCAGGGCTTCGCCTTCTCGACGATGTCGATATGAATACCCCGACTTGTGATGAAGAACGAAGAGAGTCAACTCGTACCCTGCAGGCGTCTTCACGTCGACACGCAATGGCGTACGTTGAAATGTCGTAGCCTCATCACCCTCGACCGGATCCGCCCAGCCGCCACCGTGTCGAACAACATCATCGATTGGAATCATGGCCGGGGCTGAGGCACCGCTGAGGGGAAACCGGCTGAGGACGGCATTCTCTATCCCGCGGTAATACCCGACATCGATTGAAACGAGGTGGTCGTAGCCCATGTCCTCGAGGTAGGTGTCACGGAACCACTGGAGGCACTCTTCCGATTCGATTTCCTGAAGTGCCAGGACATCCGCGTCGACTTCTCGAATGGCGGCAGCAAGCGATCGACACCGACCATCCGTCGTAGCCATGGGCAGGTCATCGATATCGCCGATGATGCCGGGATCATCCTCGTGATCGAAGAGGTTCAGCATGTTGTAGGAGGCGACTCGGATGGTCGCCGGCTCGGGAGTTGTTTCGGAATCAGCAGCGACCAGGAGGCCTATGAGGCCGAGCAGGATGCAACTGAACTTGAACACGGCTTCCTCCCATGAGTGACAACGCCCCGGAACATAGAAGTGTACGTTCCGGGGCGAGAGTATTCGAATAGGCAACGAATTCGGGGTCAGTCCTCGTTCAACTTCGCCTGTGGCATGCCAGCTACCGCCTCCGAGAGGCAACGAGCCTGCAGGACCAGGACAGCCAGTTCAAGCTGTGGATCAAGCCCCTTTGAGAGGAGTTCATCGACGTCGGGCTGTTCAGCATCTTCCTCGATGATCTCGTCCGTACTGGGCGGCACAGGATCGCCCGGCAGCCGATCGGCTTTCAGGCGGAGCGAAAGCGATTTTTCGATCTGGTCCGGGCTCATGTCGATCTCGATGTCTGGAGCAACGCCCCAGTCCGATTCCGAGAACTCCTTGTCGACAAGGCGACCTTCAAGACCCGTAAGTCCTTCCGGAAGCCGGTAGTACTGGGTCGTACACTTGAGCTTCGAATCCTGGGTGACCTGGTGAACCGTCTGGACACTTCCTTTTCCAAAACTCCGTTCACCGAAAATGACACCGGCCTCATGGGCCTGGATGCAGCCGGAGACGATCTCGCTTGCACTGGCCGACCCCTGGTTGATCAGGACGATCGTTGGAATGTCGCCGAGGAAGGTGTTGTGCCTGTGGGAATCAAGTATGAATGATTCACGGCCCATCTTGTCTTCACCTGAAAGAATGCGACCCTCGGAAACGAACATGTCACTGATCTGGTAGGCACTGGTCAGCAGGCCACCGGGATTGAACCTGAGATCCAGAACGAGCCCCCGGGGCTCACCCTCGTCTCGCATCTGTTCAATAGCACTGCGAAGGTCTGTGTACGTATCCTCGTTGAACTGGGTCAGTTTCACGTAGCCGATGCGGTTCTCCTGGTCGATGTACCAGTCCCATTCCGGATCGCCCGCCTCATCCCGCCCTATCTTCCGCCAACCCTTGACGGAATGCATCTTGATGAGATCTCGCGCAACGGGAATCTCCAGCAGTCCATCTCTTCCCTTCCTCGAGATGCCAAGGGTGACATTCGTGTACCTCGGGCCGGTGATGTGGTGAACCGCATCCTGGACTGTCCATCCAGCCGTCGACTCACCGTCGACTTCGAGAATGAGGTCGTCCGGGAGGACGCCGGACTGGTAGGCCGGCTTCCCCTCAAGGGGATAGACGACCTTGATGTCGCCGATCTCGGATTCGGAAATCATGATTCCCACTCCGATGAACTTGCCTTCCATCTGCCGGTTGAACTCGGTGATGTCATAGGGCCAGATGATCGATGTATAAGGGTCGAGCGGCCTGAGTGCACCATCGCCGAACTCCCTCCAGAGCACGCTGTCTGGAAGATCAATTGTCTTATCGTTGAGCGTTTCAAGGGCGTCAAAGCAATAACCTGCAACACGATGAGGAGCGCGGCCTGCTTCGACCTGAGCCTCGACATCGGCTTCAAGGCGATCAAGTCCATCGTGCCAGGAAGCGAGCAGTGGACCGTTTTCCATTCCATCGAACGTCCCCGCGAGCGACTGTGTCCTGGTAAGAACCTCAAGGGCATCGAAGCCGCCTTCATAGATCGGAATCCATCCCGAATTGGAGATGTGTTCATCAACGGAAGTTTCGAGCGCCTCGGCAACCATCGAACGATCAATTCCATCGACTTCCTGCTTCCATCGATCGGACAGTGATTCATTGAATGAATCAGGGGGGTCTTCGCCTAGTCGCTGGTTTCTCTTGACATAGAGTTCGTAGAGTCGCTCTCGAGCATATCGACGCAGAAGAACGATCCGCTGGCCGTTGTCTTCCATTCGCAGGTCGCACGCCTCGTATCGATCTCCGAACGAGGTGTCCTCGTACAGGGTCCGAAGGCGAAGAAGAACTTCTTGCGCATAGAGCCAGTCACGATCCGCGATGATGACCGGGAGCTCCTTTTCCGAACGATCGATGGCTTCCTTCACGGAGGGCTCGGACAGGCAGGCATCGAAATCCTCGCTCAGAGTCTGGTATTCAACCGCTGATCGAAGCGCTTCGAGCAGGTTGCCCTCTTCAAGTGCCGACACGAGTGATGCATGAGTCTCGGCACGACGCTCCTTGATGAACTCCCTGTTCTCGATTCGATGTTGGCCCCATCCCTCGAGTCGTGCTCGATAGGAGTCGTATTGCTGGCCTTCCAGCTCCGGCACCTGGGAAAGCAGGGTCTCGAGCCGGGCGCGGTCACCTTCGATCGATGCATTCCAGACATCCTCGGACCAGGACCCGTTCCCTGGAGAAGAGAAGGCCACACCTGCTGTTCCAAGGGCCACGAAGGCCGCAAGGGTCAAACATGTTCGAGGATCATGGATCTTCATGAGAATGCCATCCCGGTCTGGAACTCTGATGCGAGGTTGGGCCCCGGCTCCCCCGGCTTCCATCTGAGAGTAAATACAGCTCCGATGGACCGGTCCACTCAAAAGGATCGGCTTATGAGGCCTCACCCTTCATCCTTTTCGAGGCTTGAACCGTGTTTTTCGCCAATACGTGGTTTCAAGCCCAGATTTAACTACGTCCAAGGCCTCCCGAGGGTTCATATGGAATGCCCTGATACAGTGGCTCCATCATGCATTCGCCGACCCTGCTCCTTGCCCTGGGCACATCTACTCCCCTTTCCTCGCCCGGAGACGGGCAGGAACGATCTCTCGTCTTCGTAATTGCCGCCATCATCCTTGGCTTGATTGTTGTCCTGCTTGTCATGCTCCAGGTAGCAGCAATCCGCGGAAGAAGAACTACCCGCAGGAAGGCTGTACTCGAACAGACGGATTCAGGAACCGACCCCTGGGCTGAAGCGGGCCGACGGGTCCAGCCCATGGATGCCGAAGACGATCAGTCCTGAGACTCCTCGGCTTCCCTGGCGAGGACACGAACGAGTTCAACCTGTTCTCCAGGAACTCCAAGCAGCTCAGCCTGCTCGATCCAAACTGCGGCCTTTTCAAACTGCCTGTCTTCGATCCAGGCCTCTGCAACCCTCAAGGCAACTCGCCCGGACCGGTGGACATCCGGCATCGATGCGAAACAGAACGCCCAAGTTTCAGCGGAACGGTCATGTCGCCCGATTGATCCCCAGTTCACTGCCAACTCCCCTGCAACACCTTCATCCGCCTGCTGCTGCCGAGGAAGAGACAGGAGAAGCTCAAGCGCACGCTCCGGGTCGTCATGCTGTCGATACAGCCTTGCCTCGATGACACGTATCCCAACGTCCACGGGCAGGGCGCTTCGAGCGGAATCTATTGCCTCGAACGCCTCGGATACATTTCCAAGGTCCATCTCAAGTACGGCACGTGTTGCCAGTGCATGAGGCTGGCCTGGAACAATCGCAAGGACCTTTTGGACCCATGGCCGAGCCTCCTCCGGCGAACCGCCTGCGACCAGCAACTGGGCGATGTACAGGGGAGGAGCCGGCTCTTCGGGTGACAACTCCGCCGCAGCCTTAAAATGCTTCATGGCAGCGTCAAGTCTTCCGGCCAGCTGGGCTATTTCGCCTGCACTCTGCTGAAGTCCCGATATCCCCGGAGCCTTCCGGACCGCCTCCATGTAATGATCGTGCGCTTCAGAGAAAGCCTGGCCAGCTTCCGCTTCACGTCCATTGGCATTGAATGCCAGAGCCCGACCGACACAGATCCTCCCAAGTAGGTCATCAGGTGCAAAATGCTCTGGGTCCAACCTGGAAAGACGGATTGCAATCGCCTCGGCTTCGACCATGTTTCCCAGGGCGATATATCGCTCTGCGGCATCAAGTGCCGCCTCGACCTGGGCATGATCCACCCGAGGTGCTTCTGGGGGATCGTCATGAGGCGAGTCGCACCCTGGAAGGAATGCCACTGCCAGGATCACTGTCCAGAGTATCCGCCAAGGCTCGTCTATCATGCGTCGCATGTCGTCCCCGTCACCAGTGGTTCAACTGCCCAAATCATACTCCCCTGCAGAGGCCGAGCCACTCGTTCGCACGCTGTGGGAGGAGACGGCGATGGGTCACGTCGATCCAGGCGGGCCCGGAGAGGCTTTCTCCGTTCTCATCCCCCCGCCGAATGTCACTGCAGCACTGCACCTTGGCCATGCCCTGAACAATACCCTCCAGGACATTCTCGTCCGCTACCACCGCATGCGAGGCAAGAAGACCCTGTGGATGCCGGGCACGGATCATGCCGGCATCGCCACGCAATCCGTCGTGGAAAAACGGCTCGCTCTCGAGGGAGTCCGCCGAACCGACATGACTCGCGAGGCCTTCATCAAAAAAACCCAGGCCTGGAAGGATGAATACGAGGCGACGATCCTCGAGCAGATGCGGTTGATGGGCGCATCCTGCGACTGGCAACGAACACGATTCACGATGGACCCGGTCTGTACTGCTGCGGTGCGTTCAGCATTCTTCCAGCTGTTCGACGATGGACTGATTGACCGTGGCAAGAGGCTGGTGAACTGGGATCCAGTCACCCGAACCGCGCTGGCCGATGACGAGGTCGAGATGATCGATGTCTCCGGTCACATGTACGAACTGCACTATCCGCTCGATGACGGTGATGGGCACCTGACCGTTGCAACCACTCGACCGGAAACAATGCTGGGCGACACCGCTGTTGCAATCAATCCCGCTGATCCACGTGCGAAAGCACTTCGAGGCAGGCACGTACGACTGCCCATCGTCGGTCGCCGCATCCCGATCATCGAGGATGACTACGTCGTCATGCCCGGAATCGGGGATGACCCGAAGGCGGCCTTTGCAACAGGATTCCTCAAGGTCACTCCCGCCCATGACACCAACGACTGGGACCTCGGACAACGACACGGACTTGATGTCATCAATGTCATGGCGTCGGATGGATCGATCTCGAATCGGCATGGTTGGGAGGACGCGTCCGATGCATGCGAAGCATTCATCGGCCTTTCCCGTGAAGACGCACGCATCGCCATCGTCGACTGGTTCCGGGCAGAAGGACTGCTTGGAACCATTCACGAGTACGAGCACACCGTTGGACACAGTTATCGTTCCCACGTTCCCATCGAGCCCTACCTCAGTGATCAGTGGTACGTCCGTGTCACGGACGATCGACTCAGGGGAGAAGCACTTCGCGCAATGGCTCCCGACCAGAGACAGGGCGAACCTCCGCAGCGATCCTCCGGCCCCCATGAACACGACGGCCAACTCCGCTTCACGCCGGATCGGTACGCTCGCACCTTCCAGGCCTGGCATGAACAACTGCGGGACTGGTGCATCAGTAGGCAACTCTGGTGGGGCCATCGAATCCCGGTCTGGTCCAGGACCTTCAGCATGTCCGAGGCCGCATCCGACCCCGGGCCGGATGGACTTGTTCTCGACAGCGACGGTTGCGGCCTGCCATGCGCAGGCCCGTCAGCGGGCCGATCCACGATGCTCCGCGTCGACCGAGCCAATGACGAGTTGACCGTCTTCAACTGCATTGATCAGGGGCGGGAGGATCTTGAAACTGAACTGGAAGCCCAGGGGTATGCCCAGGACGAGGATGTCCTTGATACGTGGTTCAGTTCGGCACTCTGGCCCCTCTCGACCATGGGGTGGCCTGATCCAGAGGCCTTTGAAGGTCTTGAAGGCTTGCTTGAGACGTTCAACCCGACCTCAGTCCTCTGCACGGCCCGCGAGATCATCACGCTGTGGGTCAGCCGGATGGTCATGTTCAACCGATATTTCCGGAATGGGACACTCCCCTTCCGTGACGTGGCCATTCATCCAATGATCCAGGATGGACATGGTCAGAAGATGAGCAAGTCCCTGGGCAATGGAGTGGATCCAAGGGACATCATCAAGACGCACAGCACCGATGCGCTGCGCTACGTGATGGCATCCATCGCGACAGCAACACAGGATGTACGACTTCCCCTGGACCTGATCTGCCCGTATACAGGAAAGACCTTCACGCCCGAGTTCATCACCAGCCCCGCCGGATACACCGTGACCGCTCCCATTCAGGACTGTCCCGATGATCCAGCGAAGAAGATGGCAACGGTCTATGGGGTCCTGACCGGTGAAGTGGAAGCAAGCGATGCATGCCCGCTAGCCATCAACTCTTCCTCAAAGTTCGACATGGGGCGCAACCTTGCCACGAAACTCTGGAACGCCGCTCGCTTCTCCCTCGGACGCATTACGGATCCTGCCGAGCATCCCTCGATGGACGACCTGTGCCTCGTGGATCGGTGGATGCTGTCACGCCTCGCCTCCACCCTCGAGCTTGTCGAAGGTGCTCTTGATCAGTTCCAGGTACACCTCTACACGGAAGCAGTCTACGACCTGGTATGGCGGGACTTCTGCGACTGGTACCTCGAGTGCATCAAGCCGACGGTCGCAGGCGACCCGGGACAGCAGCAGGTGCTGCTCTCCGTACTTGATGCGATCCTGCGACTGGTCCAGCCGGTCTGTCCATTCGTAACCGAAACCATCTGGCAGCATGTCCGGGAAGCAGGTTCGAGCGGGCTTTCAACGCTTGAGCTGGATCCAGGCGACCTGCTTGCAACCGCTGCCTGGCCCCGCATGAATGCAGGGATACTGGACGAGCAGGCCCAATCACACTTTGCTCGTGTCCAGGAACTGGTGAACGAAGTACGCCGTGCCAGAGCAGAACAGGGCGTCGGTCCGCGGGACCGCATCACGATCCATGCCCCCGAGCATGTACAGTCGCTGCTTGAGCCGGCCAGGGAAGCCGCCATGTCACTGATGGGACTTGATGCGATTGATTCCACCGACCAGGTTCCCGCCGGATCCTGGTCCGTACTCTTTGAAGGTTCGGAGATATATGGCGCATCGAGCCTCGGGTCCATGGACATTGCAGCAGAACGAACGCGGCTTGAAGCTCGCGTCACGGAATGCACCAAGGCGGTCGATGGATTCAAGATGCGCCTCGCCAACAAGAACTACGTCGAGAAGGCCCCTCCTCATGTCGTCGAGGAGACACGCGAAGCACTTACGAGGGCCAAGGATGACCTGGAGGCTGCCGAGGCTTCACTCGGTCGCCTGGACGAACATGATGCAGGAACAAGCACATGACCCGATGCTCTCTGGCCATCCTGCTGCTGGCGATGCTCCTCCAGGGGTGTACGAACCCCGATGCCAAGCCGCCCAGGGTTCGCACCTCCTACCTTGGAATGGACTCGGCAAACAGTGATGAGCCCGTTGTAATCGAGCAATGGACGTTCATGGGCGTGGAGGGGCAGCGCCTGGTCACACCTCGATGGGAAATCTACACGACCCTCCAGAACGAACGCCTTCGCAGTTCCCTGCCGAGCTTCTATGAAGCGGCACTGATTGAATACACCAGTTCCCTGGGCAAACTTCCCCCACCACCCACTCCATTGACGTCCTACCTATTCGGCGATCGGCGACAGTGGAAGAACAAGACTCGAATGATGCTCCCCCACCTGGCATCATCGTTCGAGAGCCTTGGCCGAGGTGGCTTCACAGCTGATGGCGTTGCCGTCCTGTATGACATCGATGACGGCCAGTGGGACCATGACACCTTGGCGCTTGCTTCTCACGAGGGCTGGCACCAGTACGCGCAGACGACCTTCGAGCACCAGCTCCCCGCGTGGTTGGACGAGGGCATTGCAACCCTGTTCGAAGGATTCCGTCTCCGACGAGGAGAGATCGAGTTCAATGTCGCCTCCAACAGGGAACGTCGATACCGGCTTCGGGAGGCGGCTCGGAGCAAAACCCTCATCCCGCTTCAGACGCTCCTGGAAAGTGACCCCCATGACGTCCTTGCGAAAAGCAAGTCGACCCTGCTGACCTACTACGCGCAGGTCTGGGCGCTGGCTCGCTTCCTCAAGGATGGCGAGGATGGCCGATACCGCCCTGCGCTGGAAAACGTGCTCCTGCTGACCGCAGAGGGAGACCTCTACAGGCAGTTGCTTCGGAACGTCAGCCGGGAAGAAGCCAATGGCGACCGCGCGACCCTGGTGGGGAGAAGGATGATCGAGATCTTCTTCAACGAGGACTTCGATGCATTCGATACTTCCTACCAGGCCTGGATCGAGGAGATCTCGCGTTCCCGCTGGGGATGGTAGGCACCATGCTCATTGGACTCATCTCTGATTCACATGGTCATGCCGATCGCGTCACGCAAGCGATGGAACTGCTGACTTCACGAGGCGTTGGATGCATCATTCACCTTGGTGACATCGGCGGCAACGATGTACTCGACGCCATGCAGGGCCATGAAGTCCACATCGTGTTCGGCAACTGCGACTGGGAAGTAAAGGAACTTCAAGATCACGCGGAGTCGATCGGCATCCACGTCGATCATCCCATCGGACGCCTTGAGTGCGACGGAAAGACACTTGCATACACACACGGTCATCGAGATGAACTCATGCAAGTGTCGTTGTCGGAACATGTTGAATACCTTTGCCACGGCCATACGCACCATCCCCGCGATGAATGCGTCCAGGCAACACGCGTTCTGAACCCCGGGGCGCTGCATGCTGCGCCCCGATATACTGTGGGCCTGCTTGATACAACCGCTGATACGTTCGACATTCTCGAGCTAGATGCGGTTTCCTGACCTGCTCCTGGAGTGAGCCGTGGATTTAACCACCATCCGTCTTGCAACCATTGATGACCTGCCGGCCATCCGGGGATTGTTCGATGAAAGCGTCTACGAAGGGCAGACGAGGATCAACGATACCGGCGCGGATATCGAGAACTTCCAGGAGGCCTACCTCGGCGACAGCGACCAGAACGTGTTCTGGGTCGCTCAACGAAGCGACGCCGTTGCGGGAATGATCGGCGTCCAGAATATGGATGAGGATGTCATCGAGATACGGCGCCTCCGCGTGAATGTCGGGCATCGACGCATGGGCATCGGAACTGCCCTCATGGAACAGGCCCTCTCCTACTGCCGGGACCACTCGTACATGAAGATCGTCCTTGATGTTCGCATCGAGCGTGGCCCGGCCATCGAACTCTTCAAGAAGTTCGGCTTCTACCATTCAAGGACCCGGGAGAGTGATGGACACAAGCTGCTGGACTTCTATGTCGACCTGTACCAGGAATGCAATGAGTAGAGCACTCGCCCTGCTCATGACAATCATGGCCGCCAGCATGGTCGGTTGTACAACAACCTCTTCGGGACTGGCTCAGCAAACACTCGAAACCGTTCGTACCGGTGATCCATCGACCCCTGGGCTCATGCTGGATTGGAACGACGCGTTTCTTCCAGTTGCAGGGCAACGCACGTTCACGATTCTTGATGGAACGAACGCAGGCCAGCAGGTCCTGGTCACGACGACTGCCGAGGATGACTCGAACTGGACCGTGGATGTGACCGACAGAGAAACATTTTCCTGGGTATTGAGTGATTCCGGCATCGTCTCACCGACGACCATCGATACGCCAAGCGGAACAACGAGCAGTTTCACACCCCCACTGCCAGTCATCCCCAGGTCGCTCCAGCCTGGCAAGGCTGTCGAGGCCGATGGGGCCATCAAGGTCGTGAAGACGAAGGACCCCTCGCACGAGGTTGCATCGGGAACGTGGACGATCTCGATCACGCATGACGCCGATGTCACCCTCGAGGTGGGCACTGACGAACTCCACTGCGTTCGTCTCCACACGGTCTACAGCGCCGACCTGGGCCTGGCCACGGTGTCGCGGGACACCTTCGACTACTACGCCCCCAGGCATGGGCTGGTCGCAACAGTCTTCAAGCAGGAGATCATCAAGGTCATCATCCCCGAGAGGACCAGCGGGACCTGGGTGGTCAAGTAATCATCAAGACAGGACCTGTATCATCACCACATGCCCACCCGCCTCGGTCGTGCCGAATACACACACGTGGAGAACGCCACTGGATACATGGCACTGGCTGTCGATATCGTGGACCGTTCCGGTAAAGGTCTTCAAACGCTGGACATCCCTGCCGGCAACGGGTTCGTAGTCGACGAACTGCGTACACGAGGGCATGAGGCAATTGGCGGCGACATCAATGATGCTCGTGACCACTTCATACGTGCTGACATGGAGGCTCCATTGCCCTTCGATGATGCATCCTTTGATGCAGTCTCCTGCCTTGAAGGCATCGAGCACGTACTTGATGAAGTCGAGCTTCTTCGTGAGTTCCTCCGCATTCTCCGACCAGGTGGAATTCTCGTCATCTCGACACCGAATGTCATGAACCTCTACAGCAGATTCCACTATTTCCTTCGAGGCTATCCCTACCAGTTCCCGCCTGGAGCATGTCGACTCCTGTCCAATGACGAGGTTCTTGATCGTGGACACGTCAACCCGTTGAGCTATGTTCGACTTCGCTACATCCTCGAGTCTCTTGGCGCAGACATCGTGGGAGTGACAGGTGATCGTTCCAAGAAAAAGATACTTCTGCCCCTGCTCCTGCCCATCGCGTGGCTTGGACGCCTGCTCTCAAGAGGTGACCTGGATACAGCACCCACGGAGAAAGTACGAATGCAGGGCATCAAGAATGATCTCGGATCGCGAGCGCTCATGCAGGCACGCTCCCTGGTACTTACCGCAAGAAAGGCCGGGACGAGCCATCCAAACTGAGCAATCCGCCAATCATGTGGACTATGAGCACAGCCCCGCACCATTGATGGCGCGGGGCTGTTTCTTCAAGAGCGGGTGAACGGACTCGAACCGTCAACATTCAGCTTGGAAGGCTGACGCTCTACCAATTGAGCTACACCCGCGAAGTGGAACATGATACTCCCTGCCGCGGCCGTGTACGCTGGGGGGAACATGCTGCTTCGTCATTTCCACATCAAGCAGGCCGAACGAGCGGCCAGCGATTCCCAAGCCCAGCCCCGCCATGCGATCAGGAACATCCTGATCAAGTGCTCCGTCGCCGCCGTCATGCTCGTTGGGCTGTACCTGTTGATTCACTTTCTCGAACCGTGGATGCCCGACATCCGCACGTGGGTAAAGTCGATGGGCGCCTGGGGGCCCCTTGCCTACTGCCTCCTGTTCATCCTCCTGACCGCCCTGTTCTTCCCGGAATCAATCATCGCCATCGCCGCGGGCACCCTCTTTGGATTCTGGATGGGAATTCTCTGGGTCGTGGTCGCCGGCACCATCGGCGCACTCCTGATCTTCGGCATCACGCGATCCCTCTTTCGAGACAGTGTCCGCCAACGACTTCATACGCATCCAAAACTGCTTGCCTTCGATACAGCTGCCGGGCGAGAAGGTTTCAAGCTCATGTTCCTCCTTCGCCTGGCTCCCATGAACTATTCACTGCTGTGCTACCTCCTGTCCGTTTCTTCCGCCCGACTCAAGCCTTACGCGTGGGCATGCCTTGGCATGTTTCCAGGAAACATTTCAACGGTCTACTTCGGATTTGCCGCACGACATGTCAGCGAGGTCGCATCCCACAACCAACCCACGGACTGGGTCAAGGAAGCCTCGATCTATTCAGGCCTGGCGTTCACGGTCATCGCCAGCACATTCGTAGCACGAATTGCCATGCACACGGTCAGAAAGATGCAGTATGTCCACCCTGAGGAGCCTGCGACATCGTCTCAAGCCCCCCAGTAACCAGAAACACCATTCTTCCATTGCAGAGTGATGTATGGATCGATACGTTGGAAGGCTGGAGAATCGGGAATACGCCCGCTGGAGAGAAGAATCATGTTCAATACGCTTCACGCCATCGGCGCGACCATTGTCGTCGCGATCACCTGTTCACTGCCGGCAACCACACTCTCGGCGGCACCGCTCGGGGCAACCAACCAGGTCATGCCCCTGGAAGCCGTGGAACTGGTGACCCTTCCAAGACTTGATTTCCAGGCCATCGACGCCCAGGACCACCAGCGTGCAGCTGAAGGTGCGCCTTATCGATATGCCATCCCACATGAGATGACCTTCTCCCCTGCCTTTGACGGGACATGGGAACGTATCGGCGACCATGGACTGTTGTGGCGACTTCGCGTGGCCTCATTGGATGCGACCAGCATCAATCTCGCCTTCGAAACCTTCCGCCTCCCCGAGACAGCCATTCTCTCCATCTACACGGCTGATGGATCCACCGCCATCCGGCCCTTCACCTCTGACGACAACAATGTCGCCGACCAACTCTGGACTCCACCACTGCCGGGCGATGACATCGTCATCGAACTGCAGATCGACGCACAGGACCGCGACTTCATCGAACGCAATCTCGAACTGACCGGCATCAATGTCGGCTATCGAGGGTTCTACGATGCTGCCGTTCCACCACGATCAGGCTCATGCAACTACGACGTGTGGTGCAGCGAAGCTGATGAGTGGCGTGACGAGATCCCGTGCGTAGCTGCCATCTCTACCGGCGGCTCGCTCTTCTGCTCCGGCTTCATGGTGAACAATCTCACGCATGACGGAACCCCTTTCTTCATGACGGCCAATCACTGCGGGGTCTCCAGCGGGAATGCATCATCTCTCGTGTGCTTCTGGAACTACCAAGATGGACCAGAGGCTCCCCTCGATTGCCCAGGCAATTCGAGCGAAACAGGAACCCTGGACCAATTCTCGACAGGTTCGACCTACAGGGCCGGCGGCAGCGCCTCGGACTTCACACTTGTCGAGCTCAATACTGCGCCCAATGAAGCGTGGGAAGTGGGCTACTGCGGCTGGGACGCCAATGACGTCGCCACCGAATGGTCGGTCGCGATACACCAGCCAAATGTCGATGCCAAGCGATGGTCGATCGACTATGAGCCAAGCCAGATCTACGGGTACAACCAACCGGGTACCACGCACCTTCGCATCGTCGATTGGGACCTGGGCACGACGGAGCCCGGCTCTTCAGGGTCTCCCCTCTACAACCAGAATCACCACGTCGTGGGACAACTCCATGGCGGCTACGCCGCATGCGGCAATGATCTTGAAGACTGGTATGGACGCTTCGCCGTCTCCTACCCCGCTGGGCTGAGCACATGGCTTGATCCCGATGGAAGTGGTGCACTTGTCTGTGACACGCTGGGCAAGGGACTTTCCATTGACCCTGCCACCGACGTGCTCCACTACGGTGAAGTCGGCGGCCCCTTCAATGATGCAACGATCAATTACACGATGACGAACAACACGCCCGACCTGGTGTCCTACACGGTCAGCCAGGGAGGATCGTTCGACATCGAGCTTGACGGCTCCCTTGCAGATCTCAACGGGGTGTTGCCCGGCGGCGGCGGTGAAGTCGTCGTCACGGCATCGCTTGCGGCCAATACCGCATCCCTTCCTGCTGGAACCTACGAGAATATCCTGATCTTCAGTGACAACACGAATGGCCAGTCACGTGAAATCATGCACACGCTTGAAGTGGGACTCTCCAACTTCACGACGGATCCCGAGCATGGGCTCGTGGCCGGTGGACCGGAGGGCGGCCCCTTCCCCACGACGCAGGACTACCTGCTCACCAGCCAGCGGCCAACTGATGCCGTCATCGAGGTGACCTCGGATGCCAACTGGATCTCCATCAATGGAGGAGCGAGTGACACTGTCACCCTGACCTACGAAGGCGACAGTGAGACCGTCTCCATCGGGTTCTCCGATGCGGCCAACTCACTGCCACCGGGACTCGTGGAAGGCACCGTGACTTTCAACAACATCAATGGCGATGGCGGTGACACGTCTCGCACAGTCGTACTTGACGTCGGTCGATTCACCTATGTCGCCTACGACACACCCATCGACATCACGGACAACAACACCATCCAGAGTTTCATCGAAGTCACGGACGTCTACTGCATGGCCGACGTGGATGTTGAACTGGATGTATCCCATACCTTCATCGGCGATCTGATCATCGATGTCACCTCGCCCGAGGGCACGACCGTGCGACTGCATGATCGTTCAGGAGGCAGCGAGGACGACATTGTCACGACCTACGACGATGATGGAGAAGGCACCCCGCCTGATGGTCCTGGAGCCTTGTCAGACTTCGATGGCGAAATCGTCGTCGGAACCTGGACCATGACCCTTTCCGACAATGCCGGAGCTGACCAGGGCTCTCTGAACGCCTGGGGTCTGAAGATCGCTTCCACGGGTGAATACTGCCCGGCGGTTGCCTATGGCCAGTCGGTGTATACCGACGAGAACACGGATATCGACATTACGCTCGAGGGTGCTTCGCCCGAGGGTGGAACGATGGAGTTCATCATCACGACACTCCCATCCAATGGCGACCTGTCCCTTTCGAGTGGTTCTCCCATCAACTCGACGCCCTACACCCTGCCTGGCGGCGGGAACATGGTGGTCTACAGCCCGGATACCGGCTTCATCGGCCCGGATGACTTCAGTTTCATGGTTGATGACGGGTTTGGTGAATCGGAAGACGCCTGGGTCACCATCCAGGTCGGTGCCGTGCCGAATCCCGACAACTGCGCTGAAGCGGCTCCGATCGGCAATGGCCTCTGGGAATACAGCACCCTTGACGCAACTACGGATGGTGCAGGCCACGATGCATGCCAGTTCGATGGCCAGACGTACCACGACATCTGGTACAGGTATCTTGCATGTGACGATGGCCAACTGGTGGTCAGCACCTGCGAAGACCTCGGTGGCGGTGCCGATTACGACACCGACCTGGTCGTCTACGAGGGAGATGACTGCTCAAACCTGGTCCTTCTTGATTGCAATGATGATGATCCCGACAATGCCTGTGGCGGCTCCTCCGGCGGCTACCACAGCACCGTCACCGTCAATGTCGTTCGCGACCAGATGTACACCCTGCGTGTCGGCGGATGGAACGACGGCAACCAGGGAACGGGCATCCTGCTTGTCGACGGCCCAGAGACCGGCTGCGATGAACCCTGTGAAGGTGATGCCGACGGAAACGGCTCAGTGGGTGTCGATGACCTGCTGATCGTGATCGGCGCATGGGGAAGCAGTGATGAAATTGCGGACCTTGATGGGGATGGCACCGTGGGTGTCAACGATCTGCTGATCGTGATCGCACACTGGGGAGGATGCCCCTGAGTCCCATCCCAGCCTGTGAATGAACCGGGAGGGGTCCGTCATGCGGATCCCTCCTGTCATTCCACGGCTGCATCTTCGGCATTGACGTCCACGCCATCACCCTCCAGATGGCCATCGACTTCCTCGGAATCGAACTCGGGAAGCTGAAGGATCTCGCCTGCGCGGCCGTCGGGCAGCGTCTCGACGTCACGCAACGTCCGCTCCATGACCCGCGTCCGAGTTCGCCCCTGATCGATGGTGTTCTGTGCGGCGCCAAGTTGTTTCTTGAGCTTGTCCAGTACCCCGCCAAACTTGTCAAACTCGGCCTTCACCGCGCCAAGTACTTCCCAGACTTCACTCGATCGCTGTTCGATGGCCAGGGTTCGGAATCCCATGCGAAGACTGTTGAGGATGGCGGTCAATGTCGTCGGACCGGCCACCGTGATCCGAAGTTCCTGCAGTTTGCCGAACAGTGAGGATCGACGCAGCACCTCGGCATACAACCCTTCCACCGGAAGAAAGAGAATGGCGAAATCAGTCGTATGCGGAAGCGCGACGTATTTCTCCTTGATCTCCTTGGCACTCTGCAGAACGGACTGCTCCAACTCCCTGGCTGCCAGTTCAATGGCGTCCGAATCACCCCGTTCCATCACGTCCTGCAGACGCGAGTAGTACTCCATTGGAAACTTCGAGTCGATCGGCAGCCAGATGTGATTTGCAAGACCGTCCATGGGCCCCGGGAGACGAATGGCAAACTCGACCCTGGCATTGGAGCCCGGCACGGTCTCGACATTTTCTTCGTACTGGCTGCCGGTGAGAACCTGCTCAAGGATCGCGCGAAGTTGCACTTCCCCCCAGATGCCTCGGGACTTGACATTCGAGAGCACCCGCTTGAGATCTCCGACTCCATCCGCGAGACCCTTCATTTCTCCAAGGCCCCTGTGGACCTCTTCGAGCCGCTTGCTGACCTGCGCAAAGGACTCCCCGAGTCGCTTCTCAAGGGTGCCCTGGAGCTTCTCATCAACAGTGTGTCGAATCTCCTCAAGCTTCTTCTCGTTGCTGGACTGCAGTTGGGTCAACTGGGCGGACTGGGTCGAACCGAGCGCCTTCATTGTCGTGACCAGTGTTTCGGAAGTCTGCCCAAGGCCTGAGGCGACTTCTTCACGCAACTGACGCCCAGACTTGTCCCCTGCTTCTCTCGCCCGTTCAAACTCATCCCTGATCACCCGTTCAAGGTGACCGTCATCCTCCTGACCACCTGCAGATCGCCGAAGCAGCAGAAGCATGCTGGCAATCGCCAACAGGAGAAGTACGATCGAAATGACAAGAAGTGTGGACAGCATCGATCAACGGTTCCGGGTACAACCTCACCCTCACTGTACAGCGTACTCTCCCCTGCCTTCGACCACGATCGCAAATGAACACCAATACCAGAGCACAGCCCCCCCTCACTGCAGGCATGCTCGCCATCGCATGGTGGCCGCTGGCCCTGAGCTGGCTGCTCATGGGTGTCGAACTTCCGTTGATCAGTGCCGTGGTCGCCCGGATGCCGGATGAAACGATCCAGTTGGCAGCCTTCGGAGGCGTGGTCTTCCCACTGGCCCTCCTCGTCGAGGGGCCTGTCATCATGCTGCTGGCAGCCTCAACGGCTCTCAGCACGAATCTCGCCGCATTCAGATCACTGAAACGCTTTACGACCATGCTGTCCTTCTGGCTCACACTGCTCCATGTGGCCCTGGCGTTTACCCCGATCTACTACTGGGTCATCGTGCCGCTGCTCGACATGCCCCAGGATGTCATCGAGCCCGCACGCCGTGGTTTCATGCTCATGACCCCCTGGACATGGGCAATCGCCGACCGTCGATTCCACCAAGGACTCCTGATTCGGTTTGGTCAGCAGAATGCCGTGGTCATCGGGACAGCTATTCGCCTGGCAACGACCGTCAGCACACTGCTCATCGGCTGGCTCGTCATCGAAGGAGAAGGGGTTGTCGTCGCGGCAAGCGCCCTCACCCTGGGAACAATCACGGAAGCCGTCTATGCAAGAATTCGATCACGCTCGATTGTCAGGGGTGTTCTGGCCTCTTCTCCGCTGGATGATCGAGTGCTCAAGGGCAGATCGCTGCTCAGGTTCTACATCCCACTTGCATTGACGCCCGTACTCGTGATCGCGATGCAGCCCATCGGCTCCGCCGGGATCGATCGAATGCCCAATGCCATAATTGCCTTGGCCGTCTGGGCTCCCCTCAATGGCTTGGTCTTCATGTGCAGGAGTGTCGGCGTTGCCTACAACGAGGTTGTCATCAGCCATTGTGGATCGTCCGGGCGGCTCCGAGCACTCCGCCGATTCGCGTGGCTGGCGGGTTCCATCGTGACCCTGCTCCTGGCAATCGTGTCATTCACCCCACTCGCGGACTACTGGTTCGGCATCGTCATGGGCCTTGATGCGCAGATGGCCAGCCTTGGAGCATCGGCACTCTGGATCGCGGCCCCCATTCCGCTCCTTACGTTTCTCCAATCCCTGTACCAGGGGCTGCTCGTCCATGCCCATTCCACGCGTGCCGTGACCGAATCCGTCATCGTCTTCCTGGCAGTAACGATCTCGATCCTCTGTATCGGGATCGCCATGCAACCCTCCAGCGGGATCTACGCCGTATTGGCCGCCCTCCTGGCTGGAAACTTGGCGCAGACGGCATGGCTGTGGCATCGGTGTCGTGGAACAGTGTTCAATGCATCAGGATGAATGTCGACTTCGGCGATTCCTGAAGAGGCCCCCGACGCCCAGCAGAGCTAGTACTCCTGGCGAAGGGACCGACTGCGGCTCGCCGGGAGACAGGAAGACCCATCCGTCCCATGAACCATCTGAGACCTGGCGAACATCAGCGCCGATCGATGAGAACTCCCATGATTCGCTTGAGGACTCCCTCTGCCAGTAGTGCCAATAGTCCTCGACTTCGGGCCACCCTGCACCGACTCCCCAGTCGCTGTCCTCGAACACCTCGATTCCCTGGAGAAAGACACCCCACTCGCTGACGCCGTAGTCAAGCGAAACATCATCGGACTCCTCGACGATGGCAAGAAGCAGGTCCCAGCCTGTCGTTCCTCCGTCCTGCCAGTGAACATCAAACAGGTACCCGTTGCCATTTGCAAAATCGATCTGGATGGTTGATGTGTAGAACCCCTCGCCGATCTCGACCGTGTCGATGATGTCACCAGCGCAAAGAGATGTACACGCCAGCAGTGCTGTGATTCCGACAACCGTGGTACGCATTCGTCTGCTTCCTACTGCCCCCGTCCGCGAGAGGCGTTCCTGGTGACAACTGCTGGCTGGTATCCCGGCTTGGCCTGGACAAGTCCAGTCCTCACGGTGACGCGTTCGCGGCGGAATCGCACCGCCTTCTCCGTTCAACAGTCACCCGGGCAACCTGCATCGGATGCCCGGGAAGCAGTGAAGATAGCACTTTCAAGGCGACACCCTGCACCTGAATTTCTGGATTCAGAATGATTTCCGGTGCATCCTGCCCGACCTGCCTTTACGATTCATCTTGAATCAAGGGACCATCTTCCACGAATGGAACAGGAGAGGGCTGAACTGATGAACATGATGAATGCACGCGCGATCTTCCTCACGGCCGTTGCCCTCGCTGGGGCAGCAGCACTGGCAACCGCCCGACCCGGGATGGAGCCTGCAAGCTCCCCCTCTCCTGGGCCAAGAGGCATCGGTCCTGATGTTATTACGGGGACGGTTGCCAACACCTACGGCAGCTACGACATGAACTACTACGGGCAGGCCAACGGCATAGGCGGATTCTCTTTCGCTACCCAGTCATGCAATATCGGCGATGAGGATGCCATGTGGTTCGGCGGGACCAGCGATGTTCCAACCATCATCATGAATGCCTACCGCTACAAGGACGGTGTCTTCGAACAAATCGGTCTGGCCTGGATGAAGCACAGCTTCTGTGCACTCAGTGAAAATGAATCCTATTGCGGGAACTGCACGGCAGGACATGACTGCGACTGGCTTGCCACTGGATGCGCAGACACGTACAGCTCCGGCCTCAATGGTGATGCTGTAGCTCCTCGAACAGACATCAATCCCAGCACGGGCGAATACCCCTACCCCTTCTCGATTTCACCCTCAGGAAGCGGAACGATGCGGGGCAAGCTTCAGATCGATCTTGACAAGACAGATCCTTCCCAGAACTCTGGTGCTCGTTACTTTCTCGAGGGCTACTACATGTCACCGGATGACACTGCTGCCGGGAACCACATGAACAACGCCTCCTACAGGGAAGTCAACTTCAACTCCTCTACGAATACTTCCCCCGTCGCGGGGACCGAACGACAGAAGAGCGCCATGTTCGCCTGGAAAGCAGTAGGCGGTGGAATCACCCTGAAGTCGTTCCCGACAGAAGAAGCTGCCGGATCGGGCCTGGTCTACCTTGGCTACAAGGCTACGGACCTTGGAGCTGGCTGGTATCACTACCAATACGCGGTCCAGAACCTCAACTCGCATCGCGGCGTCCAGTCCTTCAACCTCGAAGTTCCCGACTGCATCGACGTGGAGAACTTCACCTTCACCGATGTCGACTACCACTCTGGAGAGGGAGTCGAGGGCACTGACTGGGAGCCTGTGCACGCCAGTGGTACGCTCAGCTGGTCTACCGAGACCTACAACCAGAATCCCGATGCGAATGCCATTCGCTGGGGTTCGATGTACACCTTCGGCTTCGACGCCAACAGGGGCCCTGAAAACGGCGAAGTTTCGATGGACTACTGGCGAAGTGGACCCGACTCCATGATCATCGGAACCATCGGCGTCCCCTGGGATGATTGCCAGGATTGCAGCAGTGACATCAATGGAGACGGCACCACCAACGTCGACGACCTGCTTGGCATTCTCGCCTTCTGGGGACATGCCGGCGAACATCCATCAGACGTCAACGGGGATCTTCTCGTGAATGTAGATGACCTGCTCATCATCATTGGCGGCTGGGGCCCTTGCGGCTGATGCCCTCGGCCAGTCAGACGGTGCAATCACCCCTTTGATGGAGCAGAATCCGCCTTCTTCTCTGCCTGCGTGACGTCCGAATCATCGGATGATCCAAGCAGGATCGCGACCCACTGCAGGTCTTCCGTGTGCTCAAGCAGGATCTTGATGATCATGGTCAGGGGCACAGAGAGGACCATGCCGATCGGACCCCAGACCCAGCCCCAGAAGACCATCGACAGGAAGACGACGAGCGTCGACAGTCCCAGGCGTCGGCCCATCATGCGGGGTTCCAGCATGTTCCCAATCGCAAAGTTGACCGCCAGGTAGCAACCTGCAACAGCGATTGCCCACCCCAGGTCGAACTGGATGTACGCAAGCAGTATTGGCGGGATGGCTGCGATGATCGAGCCAAGGGTGGGGATATAGTTCAGCAGGAATGCAATCAGCCCCCAAAGCACGGGGAAGTCGACACCAATGAACCACAATGCGAGGGTCACGGTCACAGAGACCATCAGGCTGCATTGAGTCTTGACCGCCAGGTATGTGCGAAGGTCCGCGAGCACATCCGTAGACCAACTTACATCTGCATCGGGGTCACCGACTATTGCACGCAGCTTCTTTGGAAAAATGGCGGCTTCAGCAAGAACGAACACCACGGTCAGCAGGATGAGAAAGGTACTCGAGAGGATTGATGTCAAGGCACCAAGCCCCTGGGAGAGATAACTTGTCAATCGACTTGAATCAAAGAACTCCCGGATGGACTCCTTCGTGAGATCCAGGCCCAGCCCCTGGAGCCAGGCGAGCGTCGGAGTGATTTTATCGAGCAACTTGGCACGGTATCCATCGTTTGCATCCACCTGACTGGTTCCGGACAGAAGTGCTGGTGCATTGAGGTCTGTCTGAACGGATGTGACTGAAGAGAGGACAACACCCGAAAGAAGTAGGAATGCAAGGAACACGGCAAGGAATACCACTGCAACTGCAGCCCAGTCCGGCAACCCTCGACGCTGAAACCACGCCACAGGGGGAGTACAGATGACTGCAAGGAAGACTGCCACAAGGATTGGGAGAAGAATGCTCCCAGCAGCCTTCAATCCGGCAATGATGACCACAGTCGTCGCAAGGATCAGGAGCGTCTTGAGGCTTGTTGGCATTGAGGGGGCCTGTACCACACAATGATGGTACAAGGCCTTCGAAGGCCTTTCAGCGGATCCCAGCAGCATTTACTGCCTAATTAAGGGGATGAATCAATCTTTTTGTTGGCACTTCCCCCACGCGGTTTATACTGAGGTTGATGGGTGCAGGATCCGGGCATTTGTTCTTCTGGGCCCTCATTATCGAGTAGAGTTGAGTCATTGCTTACTATTCCGGCCATGGCTCGGTATTACTGTGAACCAAACTTGGAAATTGTGGGCCGCGGAAGCCGGTGCCTGATTTCAGTTATTTGAAACTCGTAAATGGATGACGCAACCATGAAGAAGAGAGCATTCACACTGGTCGAACTGCTCGTGGTGATTTCCATCATCGCGATCCTCATCGGAATCCTCATGCCTGCCCTGGCCAATGCACGCGCCTCGGCACGACAGTTGGAGGACTCCAAGAAATCACAGTCACTCCACCAGGGATGGCTGACCTACGCTGCCCAGAACGATGAGCAGTTCCCCACGCCAAGCCACATCGATGCCCTACCGCATCCCGTGCATGGCGAGCAGATGGGTTTTGGTGCTCCCGACTGGGAACTCAATACCACACCCAACATGCACTCTGCTGCGGTCATGTCCAACCTCTACACGCCGCTTGACATGCAGAGCCCCACTGAAGCAAGTCCTCATGTCTACCCTGCCGAGTACGACTACGACGCCTACAACCCGTACCCGGAAGAAGGCGAAGATGACGTGCTCTGGGACCCCGACATGCGAGGTGATCTGAGCGGTGGTGGCGATGGCTGCCACTTCTCCTACTCCTCCATGCCTCTCTTCGGCGATCGCTTCGGGAGGGAATGGCAGGCCGGCGGACACTCGGACTTCGCCATCCTCGGCAACCGTGGCCCCAAGCACGGCGAGCACCAGGAGAACCACACGACCTACCTGTTCCACGGTCAGCCCGACTCATGGAGCGGAAACATCGTCTTCAATGACAACCACATTGATTTCCTCAATCACTGGTTGGATCCGAAGATCACGTTCCGAAATCACCATGGTCAGATCGAAGACAACCTGTTCATGTTCGACTGTGCCCCTGATGCGGGCATCTGCACTCCCTACGGACATGATGCATTCATGACCATTATCACCAACATCTACGGCGGCGACATGCAGAATGTACCCCTGTTCGATGACTCCTGGGATGACGAAACGGCACCATAAAGCTCACTACAAGAGAAACAACCTTGGCCAGCAGTTGGACACACGACTGCTCCCATGCAACACGAGAGAGACCACACATGTCCAAAGCCACACTCGCTTTATCGATACCCCTCATCGCAGCCGGTGCATTCATCTCTGAAAATGCAGCTGAAGCCTCGTCGCGAAAGGTCCTAATTGAGAACTTCACTGCAACCTGGTGCACCTACTGCCCTTCCGTCAGCGAGGCAATCATCAATGTCATGGAAGACTACCCGGACCAGGCCATGGGCTTCCAGGTTCATGGTTCAGATGATTACACGTGTGCATGGGGCAACAGTCGCCTCAACTTCTACGGCGTCAGCGGCTTCCCAACGGTCTGGATCGACGGCTGGTGGTCACAGGTCGGCTCCTATGGCTCAGTCAGCGCCAACTACAACAACATCGTCAGCGGCATGAACCAGGCCCTCAACAGGGCGACTGATATTGTCGTATCGACCAGTGGCGAGGAACTCAGCAATAGCCAGTACAAGATGACGTATGAATTCGGTGTCGAAACTGGTGGACAGTCCAAGACCGTGAGATTCTACGCGATCCAGTGCCTGAACCTCTGGCCGACCTCATCGACTCCACGCTACTTCAACTGCGCCATCCAGCATCGCACAGAGACCACCCACACCCTGTCACCAGGGCAAACGATCGAGATAGAGCACACTTGGAATCTCTCCGGCGCAAGCCTGGCCAACAAGGACGATGTGGTCTACCTCACCATGATCCAGGACGTGGCCAATTCCGGACCTGCCCAGGTTCACAACGCCGATACGCACGAGCATGGCCAACTGCCTCCTTCGACTGTCACGGTTGGAGCTGGTGGCGACTTTGCCACGATTACCGATGCCATCAACAGCGTCGGTGAGTACAGCACGATCAATATCGGCCCAGGTACCTACGAGGAACTCCTTGACCTTGAAGGCAAGAACCTGACCATCAGGGGAACCAGTGGCCCTGAGGCAACCATCGTCGATGGCACACATTCGGGCATCGTGCTCAACATGCTCTCGGGCGAAAATGACACCACCCTCATCGAGGGTCTGACCATCACGAATGGACAGTATTCCATGGCTTCTGGTGTTCGATGCAACAGCAACCCCACGATTCGAAACTGCGTCATCAGCAATAACAACGCGAACGCTGTTGTGGCCGGGCTCATGAGTTCAGGAAAGATCGGCCCGACCATCGAGGATGTATTGTTCTGCAACAACACCGTCGGCGAGGATCAGGATGCCCATCTCTGGGGGTACTGGACCGATGCCGGAAACGTCGTCTTCCAGGACGATTGCGAAGTTGCACCTTGCGACGGAGATTTCAATGGGGATACCTCCGTAGGAGTGGATGACCTCCTCGAGGTGATCGGCGGCTGGGGCAATCCCTACACCGTCGACGACCTCCTTCAGGTCATTGCAAACTGGGGCAGCGACTGCTGATACCTCACGTTTCAAAGCTACGTTGCCCCGGCCCCAGAAGGGGCCGGGGCTTTTTTTGGGCTTATATCGATGTATTTCATGTGCCTTTTGGCCAAAGATGTGTCAAAACGAGCGATTTCACCGTAGACTCGACAAGAGAAGAGTCACGGGGGAGAATGCCCGGCTGGCAACCCACACATCAACCCAGAGAACAGAAATGGATGACGCAACCATGAAGAAGAGAGCATTCACACTGGTCGAACTGCTCGTGGTGATTTCCATCATCGCGATCCTCATCGGAATCCTCATGCCTGCCCTGGCCAATGCACGCGCCTCGGCACGACAGTTGGAGGACTCCAAGAAATCACAGTCACTCCACCAGGGATGGCTGACCTACGCTGCCCAGAACGATGAGCAGTTCCCCACGCCAAGCCACATCGATGCCCTACCGCATCCCGTGCATGGCGAGCAGATGGGTTTTGGTGCTCCCGACTGGGAACTCAATACCACACCCAACATGCACTCTGCTGCGGTCATGTCCAACCTCTACACGCCGCTTGACATGCAGAGCCCCACTGAAGCAAGTCCTCATGTCTACCCTGCCGAGTACGACTACGACGCCTACAACCCGTACCCGGAAGAAGGCGAAGATGACGTGCTCTGGGACCCCGACATGCAAGGCGATCTGAGCGGTGGTGGCGATGGCTGCCACTTCTCCTACTCCTCCATGCCTCTCTTCGGCGATCGCTTCGGGAGGGAATGGCAGGCTGGCGGACACTCGGACTATGCCATCCTTGGCAACCGTGGCCCCAAGAACGGTGAGCACCAGGAGAACCACACGACCTACCTGTTCCACGGTCAGCCCGACTCATGGAGCGGAAACATCGTCTTCAATGACAACCACATTGATTTCCTCAATCACTGGTTGGATCCGAAGATCACCTTCCGTGATCACAATGGCCAACTCGAAGACAACCTCTTCGGTTTCCATGACATGGATGGCCCGCCTGACACCTACGGACATGATGTCTGCCTGATGATCGTCACCAACTTGTATGGTGCGGACATGCAGACAACACCCGACTTCGATGAGTCCTGGGATGATGACACCTCTGGTCCCTGACCGCAGAAATAACTACCTACATCCCGATGGCCCCGTGTTCTCACGGGGCCATCGTTGTTTTTCGCCCCCAAGCTGCTTCCGAACCGACATTGATAAGACCCATGCCCCCCCCTTCGCCACCAGTTACAAAGGGCCGAGCCCTGTCACGAAGACAGGAGATCATCCACGAGGTGATCTTCGGAGCCGACTCCTACTCGGGAAGGCTCTTCGACATCGTGCTGCTCTTCCTGATCCTCCTGAGTGTGCTCACGGTCATTCTTGAGAGCGTCCCCTCCATCCAGGATCGGCATACCGCACTCATCGACCTGCTTGAATGGATCTTCACCATCGTCTTCACCATCGAGTACGTTCTCCGGATCTGGTGCGCCCGGCGGCGGCTTCGATACATCACCAGTTTCTACGGCGTGGTTGATTTCCTTGCAATCATGCCGACCTACCTGAGCCTGTTGATGCCCGCCTCGCACACGCTCCTGGTCGTACGAGCACTGAGGCTGCTTCGAATCTTCCGGATCTTCAAGCTTGGCAGGTACATGACCGAGGCCTCCGTACTTCAGCGTGCACTCTACGCAAGCCGGCAGAAAATCGTGATCTTCATGTTCACGGTCGCGACCATTCTTGTCATCGCGGCCTCCGCGATGTATCTCCTTGAAGGCGGAACCAACCCTGCGTTTGATTCAATCCCCGACACCCTCTACTGGGCAGTCGTAACCATGACAACTGTCGGGTATGGAGATGCCACTCCCATCACGGTTCCAGGCAAGGTGCTGGCTGCCATCATGATGCTCATCGGGTACAGCCTGATCATCGTGCCGACCGGCATTCTCACGGCCGAAATGTCAAATGCCATGAAGCCTTCCGCCGTACCCTGTCCTGAATGTGAAACGGGACCGTTGAGTCCGGATGACAGGTTCTGCAGGCACTGCGGCAGACCCTGCAGTTGACCATGCCCCGGGCAGGAGAATCAGTCACCTGCATGTGCGTCGATCGCCTGCTGGTAGACCACCGAGGTCGACTCCATGAGAGGCATCTGCAGATCCATGATTGACTTCAAGGTGACAAGTTGCCTTGCCACGGTGGAATCCACGCTGCCATCCTGCTCAAACATCGGGTCGAGACCGGTGGTAATGATGGCCTGGAAGACCTCCCTGTTCATCTGGTTTGCATTCCGCTGCCTGCCGATGATGTCTACTTCGACGACCTCCCAGGGCATTGCCGAGAGTCGCTCCCTGAGGTATCGCTCGTAGAGAGATATGGAAGCTGGATTATTCCGCCCACCATGCTCCCAGGCATCAATAATGGCCCCCATCATGAGACCGGTCGTATGGACACGGGCCTTGTTGGTTTCCAGGCTACGGATCAACTCGATCTGCTTCCTCGCCTCCGGATAGTTCTCCTGGAATATGGCTATGTTCATGAGCGTGCTGTGGAACTGCTTTAGACCATTGGCATCACGGATGTCATTAGCCTTGATATCCGACTCGATGTCGATCTGAAGCTGCTCAGCCATCGCTCCGAACTGCTCATCCGAAGACATGAACTCGCTTGCTGAGCTGCCAACGGGATAGTTTCGAGTGGGCAGTTGGTTGATATCGACAACGACAGCACTCGATGAAACTGCTTCAGACTGACGTTTGGAAACTGACTCGCCATCCGAAAATGGATCAACGTGGGTCAGTGCTGGATCCGGCTCTACGGGGTCCGCGTCAGGAGCTGATGTGCAGCCTGCAACAAACGCAAGGCAGATCAGGGTATTCAAGGTTCTGAACATGCACACAGTATAGATGCCAGCATGCCAAAGAACAGGCGCCCGACGTGTTGGCCGGGCGCCTGTGGATCTAACCAATATGGGGCATTTGGCCCTGGCGAACTGGACTCAGCCCTCGTCGCATCCGCCCCACCCGCCGATGACATTCAGCAGGTCATCCACCGTGTAGGGGTTCCCCCAACCGGCAATGACTGTGAGGAGGTCATCGACCCCGACGTTGCCATCGCCATTGATGTCCCCGGAGCACGGAGGCGAAGAACTGTCCACGGCACTGACTACAACATCGTCGATGTTCCAGCCTGAGTATGCCCATGCTCCACTGGTCACCTCGTAGGTCCAGCGGACCTGGACATAAGGCTCGCCATCAGCCAGGGCCGAAATGTCGAACTCGTGCTCGGACCATGAGTTGGAAGTGATCTCGCCGCTGCTGCCATTTTCCCAGAGCGTCGACCAGTTGGCACCATCGTTGGATGCCTCGATGGAAGCCGAGACGTATGGCTGGTAGTCGGTGTTGAGCCATCGCATGAACGAGACACTTGTCTCGGTCAAGTTCGAGCAGTCAAACACCTCTGAAGTGAGGTAATAAGGACCACCGACAGCCGTGCTGTAATCACCATTGAGATTGACACCAAGTACGTTCGATCCAGTCGCACCGGCAGTTGGATCCGGAAGACCGAATGAAGCACCGCCGCCACCTGTTGGCTGGCCGAAGCCCCATTCTCCCTGCATGGCCCATCCCGGGTTCTCGGAAAGATCCCAGGCATAGACAGGCTGCGGAGTGCCGACTGTCAGCGTGGCGGGTTTTACGACGTTGCCATCGTTGTTGTAGAGGTTGGCAAACTCGATACTGGCTTCGTAGAAACCGTTCGAGAAGGAATCCGCCGAACTGTTGATGTTCAAGGTCAGTTCAACAGAACCCTGTGGAGGAAGTGTTCCCGTACCTGAACCGACGATATCAAGCCACGAGGCATCCTCGACGACCAGGTAGTCGATCGAATAATCCTCGTTGTTCTCGATCGTATAAGTCGTCGATGATGGGGTGAACGGGCCGCCCGAAGGTCCTTCGGCCACGAGGTTTGATCCACTGACTCGCATGCCCGTCGGGGGCTGAGCCGTACCGGAAACGATCACGGATGGATCACCGAAGATCGTCCACGTATCAAACTCGGTGACGCCGCTGGAACCGTACTCATCCATCATGATGCACGAACCCATGAAGCACATGGCTCCAAAGGTGAAGTATTCCTCATCGACGTAGTAATCAACCATTGCATCCTGCCCGCACATCGGAGGGCTCCAGGACTGGTTGATCGTCGAACCATAGTGAGCAATCGAGCCGGTAGGCTGCCCGTTGTGGCTGGCCCGCTGCCAGACCTCGCAGAAGCAGTCGCCCGTGTTGTACTCACCGACGACGCAGGCAACAGAAACGATGAAGGGCCACATGGTCGTATTGGTGAGACCATTGACATCACCGTTGGTAAGCGCTGCTCCGTTGCCCCAGCCTGACTGGTAGCCATGGCCGGTGTACTGGATGATTCCAACGCCGTTGTTGATCGCATTGACCGCATCAGCAACCGAACCACTGGGGTCATATTCGCTGTACCACTGGGTGTGGACGAACTCGAGGAGCTTTGTGCCGATGTTCTCGACATGCTGGTCATCGGTTTCGTTGTCATCACCGGGGCCCTGGTTGGATGCGATGCCAAGTGCCGGACCGAACTCGTCCTTCTGAGTGAACTGCTCAGCTTCATAGGCAATGGTCTTTTCAACCTGGATATCCACATGCGCAGCCGTATTGGCCGAAAAACGCCCAACGATGATGTCGGGATAGTTGTCGTTGCCCGCACGCTTTGAATAGCTCGGATCGGAAAGACCGCCACTGGAAGTCGGGGCTGGCATTGAATCCGAATCGCCTACAAGCAGCACATACACGAGGTCTGAACCTGCATACATGGTGGCGATGTAGGAATCGATCTGGGACCAGGTCGTTCCAATATCACTCTTTGCGACAAGGGTCGTATCAAGGCCGATGCTGTTCTTGTGATCAGCCAGTGGCTGTACGTTGGGTACATACTGGTCAGCAGCGATGATGAGCATGCTGCCTTCCTCGGAGATGGGATTCGAACGCGATTCTCCGTTGTAGTTCACGAACTGCGTCGAGTAGATCTTGTGGAACGCGCTGCCGCCATCATGCTTGTTGGCGTCCATGAGGAGGTTGACACGGCCCATGCCGACATTGTCAATAGCAACGGTCATGTTGCTGTAGACCCGGAGCGTCCTTGTTGCGGGGTTGTACTGGAAGGGGTTGACTGTCACAGCCAAGCCTCGCTTGCTGCGAAGGATGTAGGGCTCCCTGGCGGTAACGGGCTCGGCAGGCCAGAACTTATTGGCCTTGTACACGGGGCCAAACGACCATGGGACGGTTGCAGGGTCCGTGGTCCTGAGGATGTTTCCCTTGGAGGGAGCGATATCAATGTCCTCGATGTCGATGAAATCGCCATCAAGCAGGACGACTTCCATGCTTCCCATGTTCGGAATGATCACCGAGCGGGTGACATCGGGAAGCGCCGGGGCCCCTGCTTCCATCTTGAGGCTTTCCTTGCCAAGGAGGATCGATGTATAGAGATCACCGTTGACATGGACCGGCTTCTGGAGGAAGTCTTCGAACTGGAAGTGCAGAACAATGCTCTCCGCATCATCCTGAAGTACATCGATGGAGACGAGGGTGTCATCTCGAGCTGCAACTGGATCAGACATCCCGATGATGCAGGCAATCGCAGCGACAGGAACGAATACGAAACGTTTCAAGGTCTTCGAGATCTTCACGAGTTCTCTCCCTCAGGTTCTGGAGGTAGATCAAATGTGCACAGCCCCCGGCACAATCACTCTCAGGATACTCTGAGAGTATCCCCTGCAGGGCTTCAAGCAAGCAGAAATCAGCCTCTAAAGAGCCCTGAATGCACCTGAAAACGTGCATGGGCGATTATTTGACACGAAACAGGGTTTCCATGGCTGTCGGATGTCGATGCAACCTGCATACTGTGAAAAAGCGGAATAACCGTCCTTGATCAGATACCCACTATGAGAACCAAAACGAACATCCTTGCAGCTCTCCTGGGGCTTGGACTGACAGGCCTGTCAAATGCAGCCGTCTTGACTGTCCCTGACGCCTACCCCAGCATCTCGGATGCCGTGCTGGCTTCTGAGCCCGGGGACACGATCCTGGTGGGACCGGGAACCTGGGAAGAAGCCGTGAACTACGCTGGCAAGGATATTGCCATCGTTTCCCTGTACGGACCTGGTCAGACAAGCATCATCGGTGAACGAACTGCCGTTCAGTTCAGGAACCGGGAAACGACTGCCGCCGTGCTCGAGGGATTCACCATTACAGGCGGCATCGGGCTCCCCTACCTGGGCTCGAATGTCGGCGGTGGGATCTACGTATTTGAAAGCAGTCCAACAATCCAGAACTGCATCATCGAAAACTGCAATGCCGATTTCGGCGCAGGAATGCACATCGCCCTCGGGTCACCGGTGATCGAGGAATGCATCTTCCAGAACAACACCTCCCACTCGAATGGAGGCGGCGTTCGAATTCACGACAACTCCTTCCCCTCATTCACCAACTGCCAGTTCATTATGAATCACACCAACGACTTCGGTGGTGGCATCGCCTATGGCAATGACAGCACCGGGACGCATGACAACTGCAACTTCGATGGAAATACGGCGGACATCCGCGGTGGCGCGATCTACCTTGGATGTTCCTGCAGCGACGCCCAGGTCTCTGGCTCGGACTTCTGCAACAGCATTCCAGACCACATCGTCGGAGCATGGAGCGACAACGGTGGAAACGAATGGTGCCCTGTCTGCGAAGATGACATCAATGCAGACGGCGTTGTCGGAATCAATGACCTGCTTGCAGTGATAAGTGCCTGGGGTTCGTGTGTCTGCATCGAGGACATCAATGGTGACACACTCGTCGATGTCAATGACCTGCTGCTGGTAATCCAGGACTGGGGACCATGCCCCGGCTGATCAGTCGACCCGCCGGACCCTGACATTCCTGTAGGCAATCGACCCGTGGTCTCCCTGCAGACGAAGCGGACCCAGGCCCACTTCACCGGAAAATCCCGCCCGAGTCGGCCCTGTCAACTCCACGTCTTCGTGGACCACGATCCCGTTGTGAACCACCTTCACGAAGCGTGCATTGGCGATCTTGGCCCCCTCGGCATCGAAACGGGGCCCCTGGAAGATGATGTCGTAACTCTGCCACTGGAAGGGTGGCTTGGCGGCATTCACCCGGGGTGGATGCCCCTCGAACCCCTGTGGCTGCCGCCCGTCATCCCATCGCTGGTAGATACCACCGCAGTCATTGTGCTGAGGAGACTCCTTGCCGTGGCTGTCGAAGATCTGAATCTCGTACCGTCCCTGCAGGTAGACGCCGGAATTGCTTCCCTCGGGCACCATGAACTCGACATGCACCTCGACGTCACCAAACTTGAGTTCGGACACCAGGTCTCCTCGATGCCCCTCCCCATGGTTGACGAGGACCCCCGCCAAATCCAGGGGCTTTGATGCCCCAGCAGAAATTGACGTGAAATCACTTCGGTTCAGCGAGTTCGGGGTGACCCGGCGCACATTGCTCCAACCAGTCGTGCCAGTCCATCCGGCGAGTCCCTGGTCAGGCACAAGGTCGATCCAGCCATCGTCGAGTACCCACAGGATGGCCTCCTTCAGATGCGTACGGAAGGCCGGCTCTGCAAAGCTGGCATCCGTGTGTCCACGGCCCGTATAGAACGCCGTTCCCCCATCAAAGGCCTGGCACCAGATGATTGGATGATCACCAACCATCCCCTCACCCTCGTATGAATCATGATCGAGCCGGGCAAGCACATGGACATCTCCACGTGGCGATGCCTGGTAGTCGTACCACTCGTCCGTACAGGTCCATACGGTAGGCAGATGCGCAGTTGCAGGGTGCGTCGAGTCCTCGATCATCACGTCAGCTTCCTGGACCTGCGGGTGGCTCTTGAACCAGGCCCCCATGAGTTGCCCGTACCAGGGCCACGCGTACTCGGTGTCAGCCGCTGCGTGAATACCTACGTACCCACCGCCATCCCGATACCACTCGATGAATGCCCGTTGCTGGGCATCATCGAGTACATCCTGTGTCGTGTTCAGGAAAACCACGGCGTCATAGGCTGCAAGGCCATCTGCATTGAAACGCGAGGAATCCTCTGTGTGATCAACTGCAAACTCACGTCCGCCAATGGCCTGCAAGGCCTCGACTCCCGACTCGATCGAACCATGGCGGAATCCAGCCGTCTTCGAGAAGACAAGGACACGAGGCGTTTCGACCGGCTGTGGTGAAGCATCCCCTGGCGATTGGCCCAGTACGATCGACGCCAGGATCAACCAGATCATGCTTCCTGTCCTGCAGGCGAGTGCCAGGCGCAATCTGCCTGGGAACTCCTGACTACCGCATCAATGAAACGCATGCCTCGGAGGCCCTCCTGGACATCCGGATAGCAGTATGCAGCCCCATCATCACGACCCTCCCGCATGGCCCTTGCCGCCCCTAGGTAGACATTGGCGAAGGCCTCGATGAAGGCCTCAGGATGGCCTGCAGGCAGGCGGGTCCCATTGACTGCTTCCTCGCAGAGACCCTCCCCCCCCCTGTGATGCACCGTATCCGGACCGTCAAGTGAGGTCAGGTAGAGCGAGTTGGGTTCTTCCTGGTGCCAGGTCAGGCCACCAGTCGTGCCCCAGACTCGGAGACGAAGGTCATTCAGGCTTCCAATGCACACCTGTGAAGCAGTCAGAATGCCCCGAGCCCCACCTTCGAATCGAAGCAGCACATTTGCATCATCGTCAAGCCGTCGCCCCTCGATGAAACTGCTCAGGTCGGCGCAGAGTGAGTCGATGTGCAATCCGGTGACATTCGAGATCAACTGCTCCGCGTGGGAACCGATGTCTCCGATCGCTCCGCCTGCTCCTGCTCTCGCTGGATCAGTCCGCCAATCAGCCTGCTTCTGTCCGGTCGACTCCAGTTCAGTCGCCAGCCATCCCTGGTTGTACTCGACGATCACCTTACGAACATCTCCGATGGCGCCACCACGGACAAGATGCCTGGCCTGCCGAACCATCGGGTACCCCGAATAGTTGTACGTCACGCAGAAGACGACACTCCGTTGCTTGACAAGCGAAGCAAGATCCTCGGCCTCTTCCACGGACAGCGTCATCGGCTTGTCGCACACGACATGAATACCCGCATCGACAAAGGCCCTCGCAACGGGGTAGTGGACGTGGTTCGGCGTGACGATCGAGATGAAGTCGATCCGATCGCCCTCCGGGCGAGCGAGCTCCCCTTCCAACATGGCTTCCCAGGTCGGATAGCATCGATCATCTTCCAGGCGAAGATCCCGCCCACTTTCGACGGACTTCTCCGGGGAAGAGGACAGTGCCCCTGCCACGAAATCGATCTGGCCATCAAGGCGGGCTGCCGCTCGATGGATTTCGCCGATGAAGGCGTCCCGCCCACCGCCAACCATCCCCATTCGTAGTGGTCGATCGCCATTGCTCACATCAAGTACTCCTCCTGGACATTCGCTTACGCCTTCTGGAAGGCGTCATCATGGGCGACATTGGATGTACGGAAGGCAATGGATCGGATGTACTCGCACGATTCCATTGCTCCATGTTCACGATGCATATGCGGGTCTTCCCATTCAACGGAGAGTGGCCCCTCGTATCCCACGCGATTGAGTCCGCGGATGATCCCGTCGAAATCGACATCTCCTCGGCCTACGCTCCTGAAGTCCCATCCTCGCCTGTGATCACCGAATGGAAGATGTGATCCAAGAATACCTGCCACGCCGTCGTGGTTGACGGTCACGTCCTTCATGTGCGCGTGGACAATTCGGTCTCCAAACATGTCGATGAACTTGACCGGATCGATGCCCTGCCAGAGCAGGTGACTTGGATCGAAGTTGAAACAGAACGCATCGTGGTGCCCAATGGCCTCAAGAGCCATCTGTGTGCTGTAGATGTCATAGGCGATTTCAGCCGGGTGAACCTCAAGAGCGAACTTCACGCCCACTTCACTAAACACATCGAGAATCGGTCCCCATCGATGTGCGAAGTCATCAAACCCCTTGCTGACCTGGTCTTGACTCGTAGGAGGAAAGAAATACCAGTCGGGCCAGATGGAACTGCCTGTGAAGCCATTCACGACCGGAACACCCAACTTTGCAGCTGCACGCGCCGTGTTCTTCATCTCCTCTGCTGCACGCTCACGCACGCCTTCAGCGTCACCATGCCCCCATACATGGTCGGGCAGGATCTGGTGATGCCGTTCGTCAATCCGATCACAGACCGCCTGGCCGACAAGATGCGTGGAGATCGCCCAGCACTTGAGATCGTGTTTCGACAAGAGATCGTGTCGCCCCTGGCAGTAGCCTTCATCCGCGAGGGCAAGACTGACGTCGAAATGGTCTCCCCAGCAGGCAAGTTCAAGACCGTCGTATCCGAGTCGAGCCCCGATTGCGGCCATTTCCTCGAGGGAAAGGTCGGCCCACTGGCCTGTAAAAAGAGTAACTGGTCGATGCATGGCGGCTGCCTCCTTCTCGAGGTGCATCCTACAGGCCAAGCCCCCACTCGACAGGCATCGCTGCCTCCTCGATGATGGTGATGTGTCCTCCCCCATCCATGTTCTCGGCGTCGATATAGGCACAGGTGGAGTCCGCACCCTGCTTGTGGAAGCCACAACAGGTGCAGTCCTGGCTCGAGAGCAAGAGGCGTGGCCAAGCAGCAGCCTGCATCCGGGGTGGTCGGAGCAGGACCCGGATACCTGGTGGAAATCCACGTCCGATGCAATCCGTCGCCTCGTCGATGGACTCGATGACCCCGGGGCAATCAAGGCGGTCGCCTTTGCCGGCCAGATGCACGGCCTCGTACTTCATGATGAGAATGGCAACGTACTCAGACCTGCCATCCTCTGGAATGACCAGCGAACGGTCTCCCAATGTGAAGAAGTCCATGATCGGGTCGGACGGGATACCTGTATCTCCATTACCGGCAAGCCCGTCTTGACCGGCTTCACTTCACCCAAGCTCCTCTGGGTACAGGAGCATGAGCCCGAGGTTGCTTCGCGTATTGCCCACATCTGCCTTCCAAAGGATCACATCCTGTTCAAGGCAACCGGCACACGGACCATGGATGTGACCGATGCTTCTGGCACATCATGGCTCGATCTCTCGTCCAGGAACTGGTCGGAAAGCATATGCAGTTCACTTGGCGTGAACCCCTCCTGGCTGCCACCAGTGCGGGAATCAAGCGAAGTCATCGGTGCCATCAATGCCCAAGGCGCAGCAGCCACGGGGCTGCCGGAAGGCATCCCGGTCGTTGCCGGGGCAGGAGACCAGGCCGCTGCAGGCCTCGCCTGCGGCGTGACCCGGGAAGGCCTCGTCAGCATGACCATCGGGACCTCAGGCGTCGTGTTCGCCCAGTCAGATACTCCCCCTAGTGACCCAACAGGAATCCTTCATGGCTTCTGTCACGCCGTTCAGGATCGCTGGCATGTGATGGGATGCATGCTCTCCGCGGGAGGATGCCTGGAGTGGTGGAGAAATGTCATCGGAAGGCATGATGGCGCAGTTGGCTTCGATGAACTTGTCAAAGAGGCGTCGAATCTCTCCCCGGGCGCGGAGGGACTCTGCTTCCTCCCATATCTCAATGGCGAACGTACGCCCCACAATGATCCACGTGCACGAGGCGCCTTCATCGGCCTGGCAAGTCGACATGACCAGCGCCACATGACCAGAGCCGTACTGGAGGGAATCTCATTCGGACTCGCAGACATGCTTGACCTCCTCCGTGGTGCAGGTCATGCAGTTGATTCCATACGTGTCGCCGGCGGGGCAGCGCGAAGCGAGACATGGCTGCAATTGCTCGCCGATGTGTTCCAGGCAACGGTTGAAACGGTCAACGAGCCCGATGCCACCGCGTATGGAGCTGCGATGCTGGCATCGATCGGAGCCGGGGCCGTTGCCGATGCCCAGGCTGCTGCAGACACGCTCGTCCATGTCACTGGAACATACGAGCCGGGGGGGAGCTGCTTCAAGCAGGCTCGTTCAACCTGGCAGACGCTGTATCCAGAACTTGCAGCAGCCATGCATCGACTTGCTGATCAATCGATGACCTGCTGACCCTCCCTGCTGGTCCTATCCATGTACATCCCGGAGAGTTGCTTCGTCATGGTGCCGATCCCGCCATCGCCGATCATGCGATCATCCACACAGGTGACACCGGCAAGTTCCCCCATCGTGCCCGTGCAGAAGACTTCATCTGCCCCATGCACTTCCTCGAGCGTGATGTCGCGGACCTCATGGCGAATCTCCTCGGAGGCGCAGATCTCCAGGACGACACTGCGAGTCACACCCTCTGGACAGGATGTCGTCCTCGATGTCATCACAACACCACCCTTCACTATGAATACATGGGTGGCGTTCGTCTCCGCAAGACATCCATTTTCATCCAGCATGAGCGCGTCATCCGCTCCCCGGGCCGTCGCCTCGATCTTCGCGAGAATCGACTGGAGTATGTTGCAACTGTGGATGTTCTGATTGAGCATGTGGGGAGGGAACCGGCGGAGAGAACTGGTGGCCAGTGTCAACCCATTCGTGTCATAGACAGGGGCCTTGAACTCGGCAAGAACGATCAACGTTGGTCCAGACTGGTTCAGCCGGGGATCCATCCCCGAAGTGATCTTGACTCCACGGGTCAGAGTCAGCCTCACATGTACTCCGTCGCGCATACCGTTGGCTGCAAGTGTCCGTCGCAGTTGATCGATGATGAAAGCATCTTCGGGGATCGTTTCAAATGAAAGGGCCTCGGCTGATCGTCTCAGTCGATCAAGATGTTCCTGGAGCCGGAAAATCCGCCCTTCATAGACTCGAAGACCCTCCCATACGGCATCGCCACCCTGGACGGCGGAATCGAAGGGACTGATGCCCGCCACATCACGATGCAACAGTTCCCCGTTGATATTGACCAGGAGATCGGCATTGCGTTCGTCATAGTGCTGGAGCATGGCTTCTATTCCCTGATCCGGTGCTTGTGCAGAGCTTCATAGCAATCCAGGCAGGACTCCATGACCTCATCAAGTTCCGGTGGAAGTTCCCTTCCGATCTTCGCGGGCGGCCTGAATCCCGTGGATGATTCAACGGAGTGATACCAGAAGGGCGCCCAGGCGCCATCGCTTTCACGCAAGCCCGGAGGCCAGGAAAGCATGCTCTCCTGGAACTCGACTCCAAGTCGTTTGCACAACTGGCGAAGGACGCCCCCTGGATTCCCAAGCACGTCATCTGCATCGAGCACAGGGGGGATCCTGTCACTCCTGGACATCGCCTCATCGAAGAGACGGACCTGCTGGGGAAGACCGGTGTCCTCGAGCGAGGGGAACGGGGTCTTGTCATGGAGTGAGGCCAGCATGGCCGCTGGATCTCGAACCAGGAAGCAGTGACGGACGGACTCCATCCACGAGCGGTCTGTTTCAGGCAGAAGATGGTGCGCCATGTGCTTCTGGTACCAGATGGCCGCATCACCAGGCGCGGGACCACGAAGCATCGACGCAACCGCCGAAGCATCCGTCTCCTGCGATGCGAGGGTTTCGTCGCGCCCTGGATGATCCGCTCCCGTGACCGACAGGTAATGTGCGTAGAAGGGCTCATCCGAGACCGCGGCATCACTTCGATTCCCCCATGAACGCATCATTGCCGTGGAAATGTTGCGAGGGCCGGACCACATTGCAATGCGGATCGTCATGATCCCGGCACGCGGATCAGGGTGTAACAGGCTCGTTCATGCGAAAGCTCATCCCCGCCATGGTTGCGAAGGCCGGGAAACTCGAGTTCGTGCACATAGCCTTCGCGAATACCGCTGACCTTGAGATCGAGGACCAATCCCCCTTCAAGGACCTTCACCGCCTCGATCTCGGGCTCTGCGACGTCAACCTCGGGTGACCCGTATGGACTGTGGAGGCGATATGTAAAACTCCGCATGGTGAAGGAATCGGGATGGGCGGTTTCAGAATCAACCGATTCCGTGAAAGTCAGACGAAACCCACCTGGTCGAGCACGCATGGTCTTGACTGCGAAGGGCACCTGGCCGTTGAACCTGACATGCTGGACGCCGTCGCTTCGGGAACCAAGTGATGGCCAGCCCCTGTCGGTCATGCCCACGAGCAGTACCGGTGATCCATTGTCCTCCGCCCAGGAAAGGCGCGTAATGCCGCAATCGAATCCATCAAGAAACGGGAAGCATGCCCCCTGCCAATGCCCTTCGACCTGCTCAAGATCGACGCGCATCACGATGGGCGCGTACTGGTCACCGACATAGACCTGTCCTTCAAAGGGGCCAAACGCACCCTCCGTCGTGTCCCACACCATGCCCGAGGGAGACCGGCCCATCCTGTCGTAGGGGAACCACACTGCAGGCAACTTGAAGTGCGGTATTTCACTCACGACCTCAGGCATCAACAGGCCATCAGGGACTTCTCCTGGATGCTCGACAAGAGAAGCATCAAGCGAACTTGAATCGATCCCATGGGGATGTCCATGGAAATCACCAACCTCGAGATGCGCCATCTTGCTTGCACCGCACCACTCTCCCTGGTTGTCCGTATAGAAGACATCACCACCGGGAGAAATCTCGATTCCTGCCGGCGAACGCAGCCCGGAACAGGCTCCTTCCATCTTTCCCTCAGGACTGATACGAACAGCCCAGCCTCGCCAGTGCGCCTTGCCGAAGGGCTCGTTCCCGAATGGCTTGTTGAGAGTGACCCAGAAGTTGCCTTCCACATCGATACGTGGGCCGAATGCATACTCGTGGTAGTTGCCACTGATTTCCCAGTCATCACAGACCGTCTCTATCTCGTCGATCCTGTTGTCACCATCGACATCACGCATTCGACTGAGTTCACCCCGCTGGACCGTGTAGATCCAGCCCCCGTCCTTCAGCAGACCCAGTGGTTCCTGGAGTCCATCCGTATAGAGCGTGTAGACAGGCTCATCGCTAAATGCCTGTTCGATGACCCAGGACTCGCCACGCCGGGTACAGACCATGATGCTGCCGTCTCCCAGTGAGACCATTCCCCCGACCTCAAGCACTACATCATCGGGCTGCACGACCGTACCGACGGTCCAACCTGGATCAATCGCAATCATGACTGCCAGCAGGGAGAAGATCACCAAAGCACCTCCACTTCAATTACACCGGACCATGTACCGTCATCGTTCTTGAGCATTCGGATGGGAAGGAGCAACTCCTGCCCTCCCTCTGCATTCCGTACTGCGCCTTTCACGTTACGGGAAGTGATACGTACATGATCGTCGACCAGCCACTGTCCTTCTCCAACGTCTTCGATCCGAGAACCCAGGGCAGCACGAAGCCGGAGCCCGGAGATGTGCTGCATCGAACGAACCTGGAACGAACGCACAAGACGGCTCCCACCCGCCCACAGGTAAGGACGAGCCATCTCCTCGATGGCCAGGTCACCTTGCCGAGACATGAAGATCGGTATTCGATCCTCGTCTCGGCGAATACCACTGGAGATTCCGCTGTATTCCGGCCAGGGGTTGCCGCTAGTTGCAAGGGCTGCAATGGCCGGACCAGGAGGAAGTTCCAGGACATCTTCACCTTCCGGCCTTTCCAACTCACCTGCCCGCTGGTGCCAGGTGCCACGGGCATTCATGAAGTCTCCACGCCAGGCCATCGCCATCCGGGCCGACTCCGAATCCCAAGCTACATGGGTTCGTTCCGGGAATCCCACCGCAATTGTCCTCGGGCTTACACCTTCCATGAACGCCCCGAAGAGAACTGGATCATCAACCGGGTCCAGTCGGTACTCGCTTGCATCAACCACCACGCCGGAAGGCAATGGCATCGACGCACCGAGGGACAAGTAGGACCAGATCGCCTCTGCCTGCCGCTGGGGGTCGCCCTCCAGCAGATCCGGAAATACCGGCTGGTCTGTTACCAGGAAGGCTGGCATGTGCGTTCCGGGATTGACTGCCTGTGGATCAAGCACGAGTGACGTGAACCATCCGGCACGTAGACGCTCATGGGTATCTGCAAGGTCGGGACCCGGCTGACCGAGACTTGGATGGCCATCGAAGACATGGCACTCGATGCACTTGAAACCCTTGTTGCCAACCAGTTGTTGCCCAACCGCGGCAATCTCGATGGAGAAGGTCGGTTCGACCTCGTCGCCCTCGAGTGCATCTGCATCAGCAAAATGACCAGGCAGACCAATGAGCACGTCTCCAAACTCCGGCATTCGCACGGACATGAACGGACGAATACGTTCTCCCTCAAGGAGCACTTCTCGGAGCGTTTCTTCGTTCAACTTGTTTCCCACCCCAGTCAGGTCTGGGGGCAGCCTGCCCTCGTCTCCCAGGTCAGCTTCCGAAACAAGAAGCCGGCCAAGTTCGCTGCTGACCCCCCCGCTCCCATCCCTTGCATGGCATGCAAGACAGTTGAACCTGCCCAGGGCGTGGCTCACCATCCTGCCTGGCCCCGGGGAATCAGCAAGCGAATCGACACCTTCAAGGAGATTGGACAGCATGACACGCTGGGCGTCCGTGAATCCATACGACGGCAGGCCCGGCCTGACATCGATGGACAGGCACCCCTTCTCCGTGTCGAGAGATGCCAGGGGCGGCCCAGGCATGGGCGCCCCAGGAACGTGGCAGGAAGCACAGTGGAACTTCCTGAAGATACTTTCTCCCTCGACTCGCATTTGTTCATCAATGATGAATGAATGATCAACAGGCGGATTGAATGTGGCCAGTTCCGCTGAAAAGGCCTCATCAGGTACCGGCTCCCACTCCCCCCCCGGAGGCTGCCATTCCATCGACAGCTCCTCGTGAGAGGTGTACTCGAAGAAAAGCAGCTCAAACCCATGCGCGCCCTTGTCCAGTTGAACGAAGTTCTCCCGGCTCGTATTCGAGTGCGTCCCACCGTGTTCAACAACCTCCTCGCCATCGATGTACAACCATGACCCGTCATCGGAGGTGAGCCTGAAGCCCCACCTTCCTTCACGTGGCAGGTGAATCATGCCCATGAACCTGAGCGAGAAGAAGTCATCGGGATGTGGCAGATCATCGAGCCCGACATTCTTCACGGGCATGACATGATCCACCTCCAATCCTGGAAGCATCTCCGGAACGAAGGGCTTGTCGATTCTGAACATCGTTGCAACAAGGCCTTGTCGTGGCGACAGGCCCTCGGGTTCTACCTGGTCCCTGAGGAGAAAGGTGGCAATCGCATGGGCTTCCCGGGCATCAAGTTGCATGCCGGGCATGCGACCCGATGGACGCACATGCAATGGATCCTGGAGGAAGGTGGACAGCGCCTCGATGGACGTCTTGGATGCAAGGTGCTCCATGCCTCCAGGATCATGGCAGGCGAGGCAACCGACTTGTTCGTACAGGATCCGGCCCCGCTCGATCTCGACAGGCAGGTGCTGGGTCGGGGCAGCGGAAAATGGACCCTCGAGTGACTGGAGGTAGTGCACAAGTGAATCGACAATCTCATCCTGGCCATCCGCCGGCATCCCATGAAGCAGCGATGGCATCGGGCTCCCCGGCTTTGCTTCGCCTGGATCCAACAGGAAAGATCGCATAGATGCAGGACTCATCCGGGCACCAACCGCGTCAAGACGAGGCCCCGGCATGTGCCCGATACGAGCCACGGTGGAAGAATCCGCCTCGTGACAACCAAGGCAGTTGGACTGGGCCATGAGCAACTCGGCCTCAGGCAGGTGTCCTGCGCTCTGGCTGCCTTCATCGCAGCCCACAATGAGGCCTGAAGCAACCATGAGAAACGTCTGGAATGCCCGTGTGCCTGTCACGGGTCAGAAGGGCTGGTAGGAATCGGGGAAGCGGCGAAGGAGATCACGCTGCTGCCATTGAACCAGATGATCCCACCCGAGTTCTTCCAGCAACTCAAGGCGGAGTTCATAGAGAGACCGATCACGGGGATGCTTCTTCAAACGGGCATCGACCATGCCGATCGCCGTTGCCAATCCACCCCTTCGACGTTCCCGGTCGATGGCCACCAGGTACCCGTCATCCGTTGTCGATGGATCAGTCCACTGCTCAAGTTGCTTCCATGTTTCCTCGAATGCTGCTTCCCGGTTTCCGCGGGACTGTTCCATGCCGACATCAATGAGATCCGATTCAGCTCCAGCACGGGCATGCAAGGCCTTGATGATCAGGTCACGTCGCTGGTCCATCTCCTCTGATGCCTCCTTGTCGGCGGCATCCTGGTCATCCTCATCATGTTCCATGCCATGCCATGCAGCTACGGAGTTGATGTCGATGGAATCCAGGAGGGCATTGGACGCCGTGCTGATCTTCCTCGCGTGATCGTCTTCTTCAAGCGTGTCATCCTGGATGGTCCAGTCCAGTTGAAGTTCGAGGACATCCAGGTCATTCCCCTCTGCCTTCAGTTGCTCCCTGGCAAACGCCTGGAACTCATCCCGTTCCGTCTCATGGCTGAAGTCGAGTGCGTGCTTCAACCCGGTCTCCCTCAGGGCATCGGCAAGAGTCTCGCTCGTGGCCTCTTCCTCCTCCTCTTCGGACTTGGAGGGCTTCTTCATCTTGATCGGGTTCGTCGCGACCGTCATTTCGAGCGGGTAGCCGTCGGGATTTCGGCCGGCACCGATCGTATCGGATGCAGACGACCCGAAATGAATCGTGCCGATGAGCAGATCTCCCGGCTGGGCCACCTCGTTCTGCTTGCCGGGGCCTGGCGTAACGAGATGAACCGCCTCGGATTCCCCGTGTCGAAGAATCCTGTCATCGTGTGACCCCTCGGCAGGATGGGACCTGGTTGCGACACGCAACGGCTTCTTCAATTTCCGGTCGAAGCGGAGTGGAAGATCCTCGAGAGCATCCAGCGCAGATCGATCATCGTGCCGAACGTGATACCTGGCCAGGTAGGTGCCCTTGGCGAGTGAATGCCAGTCATCCCCCACTGCTGCCAGCATCAACTGCATCGACTCATCGTAGATGAGCACCATCGTCGACTCCATGTCGCGAGTCTCTGGAAGATCTGCTTCCCAGATCCGGATGCTTTCATCCTCATCGAGCTCGAAGTCGTAATCAAGCACCATCTGGTGAACGCGACGTCCCTCCGGAAGCTCATCACGTTCCTTGCCAAGAGGTGAGATGACCCGCTTCTTCGACTGGAGCCACCGCCTCACGAAGGTCAATTCTGCAGAAGGATCCAGCAACTCGGGTCCAAGCGGAGCCTGCACATCGACCCGTGTCGTCAACCGGTTGCCATCGATTGAAACAGGATTGCTTGATGGCACGAGGCCATGGGCGGAGACGGTGACCTGGTAGTCCCCCGCCTGGAGGCTCGACCAGTACTGGGCGATGGTCAACTCCATCACTCGACCACCGAACGCCGGAACACTGATCAACGCGCGATCATCATCATCGAGCGTGATGTATCTTCGGAGATTCGTGTCGGTGTAGGGCCGATCAGGCAGCAGTTGCGTCGCCTGGACGACCAGTCGTCTTGAAGCCGTATCCACAAGTCGCTTGATCTCAAGATCGATCCAGGTTGCACCTTGGGGCACATCAAGGAACCATCGCTGCACATCGCCTGCTTCGTAGTGCCGCTGTTCGGAGAGTTTCCATCCATCGGCAGCATCAAGATGAACGGGTTTCAGCACGGTGACCGGAACACGGAACAAGGGACCGGAGCCCGCGTCCCTGGCATCGAATCCAAGCACTTCGCCGAAATGAGCACCTGGGTCGAGCTCCGTCGGGTCGACACCAACCCGGAACTCCCTGCCGCCATGAACAAGCATGACGCTGTCGGGGGCATCAATCCAATCAGCCGTGGCTTCAAAGCGGATATTCCGTTCGAACTCGACACGATCCTTCTTCGGGTCCTCCCTCGGGAACTCCGGTGAAACCTTGACAAGGACCATGTCCTTCCGATCGGTTTCCCACGATTCTCGCAGGTAGATCCCACGACCTTCATGGCGGCCACTGGTCGTCACCCTGTACTGGACCGCATCGTCATCGCGATCCGAATTCCGTTGGAGGTAGTCCCAGGCGCCGGGCACGTTGATCATGCCTGCCCCAAGACTGAATCGATCCATTCCGGCGATCGGCTGCGCTGAATTCTCTATGGCCCTGCGAATCGAGTGTGGCGTCCATGACTGGTCACTGGCCTTCAATCCGCTGCAGAGCAGCGCAAGACAGCCGCAGAGATTCGGCGAAGACATGGATGTCCCGTTCATGAGGGCATGACGCTTCAACTGCCAGTTTGGTACCGGAGATATTGCGCCTCCCGGCGCGCTGATGACGACACCGAGATCGCCGTCGGATGTCGGTCCTCGACTTGACCACGTGTAGTGAAGGGAG
>Ga0315339_1000312_pt1 | contig 68688 bp, 63 predicted proteins | sample ASW17metaG_FD_204514 | JGI IMG/M metagenome (GOLD analysis project Ga0315339, IMG submission 204514) | Ammonia-oxidizing marine archaeal communities from Pacific Ocean, United States - ASW #17 | ecosystem: Environmental > Aquatic > Marine > Oceanic | place: USA: California | collected 2016-12-05 | reverse complement strand
TGTCGAATGCTCCACGGCACCCCGGGAAGTCGCTCGCAAGCCGATGAGGAGGAGCGACCCGTGGGGATTATGCTTCGCCGGGTGGACGAATCGAAGATTGTAGTGAAGACCACCTGATGGCTCAAGAGAAGTCATCAATGAGGGCTGCATGGGGCCAGCAGACCCCATCAAGCAGCTGGGACTCCCCCGGCAAGCCGTGCGACAAGGCTGGACCACCAGATCGCGGCATCTTGGGAGCCGGCGAAGAGGAAGTCCGCGGCGCCGAAGAAGAAGATCATGATCAAGAGGGCAAATGCCGTCATCTGGGATATGCGCTGCCTGTAGAACTCGCGGGCGTGGGGAGAGGCGGCGGAGAGGATACGGGAACCGTCCAGGGGTGGAATTGGAAGCATGTTCAGGAGGAACAGGATCACGTTCAGGAATCCGCCGACGAAGAGGAACAGGCTGACCGACTTCATCCACTGGATGGACATGTCGCCCATGGTTGACAGAACTCCCAGCAGGGTGAGCGTGATGAAGGCAAGTATCAGGTTCATCATTGGCCCGGCGAGTGCGACGATCGCATCGCCGAGCCGACCATGCCGGAATCGATCCGGGCGGACCGGCATCATGCCCCAGGCGATGCCGACCAGTGCGAAGACGATCAAGGAGGTCTGTCCCATCTGCACCAGGGGGTTTGCAGTCAAGCGGTTCAGATCTCGGGGCGTGGTATCACCTTCCCAGAGGGCTGCCCAGCCATGGGCAAGTTCGTGCAGGGTGATCGAGAACAGAACCCAGAAGATCCAACTGACCAGGTAGATGGCTCCACCCTGTTCCCAGGCTGCATGTACCCACCAGTTCATCGATTCAGCCTTTGTGCCAGTGCGACCTGGATTTCACTGCTTGATGGAACGTGATCGTAGACGCGGCAGGAGAAGCCGGGTGCATCAGCAGGAGGAATGTCGAAGAGATCACGACTATCAACAAGGACTGTCGGTGATCCCCATCGCAATCGATCATCCATCGGGTCGAGATCGCCCATGTCAACCTCGGAATACGTGAACGAGGACAGATCAACCGCATCGATCGCCGCCTTGAGGTTCATGCGGACTTCATTGCTCATTGGACATCCGTTGAAGTACAGCAGTACGAGGGTGGGGCTTTCATCAGTCTGGTGCATCGAACTGCTCGAACAGGAGGACACCGTGAACAGTGCAGCCAGTGCTGCTGCGAAGGGCTTCAGCCCGGAACTCATGCCGCCCCAGCCTTGTCCTTCAATTCCGACTCGTACCCCAGTTGCACGAGGTGGGCCATCGGGCCATGAGGCTTCCCTTCCTCTTCCTTCAATCGACTCTGTGCAGCGGGGTTTGCGTACCGATTGAAGAGGAGTGCCTTGATGTTTCCCATGATCCCCCCGAACGAACTGAAGGTGTGATCGACGGCGGTCGGCTCATAGCCGCAGTGCACCATGCAGTCCTGGCATTGAGGGTTTCCTGAAGCTCGTCCGTATTCATCCCAGGCGACCGTATCAATCAGTTCCTGGAACGTGTCGACGTATCCTTCCTGGAGCAGGTAACAGGGTCGTTGCCATCCGAAGATGTTATACGTCGGGTTGCCCCATGGCGTGCACTCGTAGTCCCGGTCACCCATGAGGAATTCGAGGAAGAGTGGCGACTGGTTGAACTTCCAGCGTTTCTTCCTGTTTGACAGGATCATCTCGAAAAGGTTGTTCGTTGTTTTTCGGTGCAGGAAGTTGGACTGGTCCGGCGCCTTATCGTAGGCATAGCCGGGGCTGACCATCATTCCCTCGACCCCGACATCCATCATCTCGTCGAAGAATCCACGCACGGCATTTGGATCGGTTCCTTCGAACAGCGTCGTGTTCGTCGTGACGCGGAATCCCATGTCGACCGCCCTGCGAATTCCCACGATGGCCTTGTCAAACGTGCCTTCGCGGCAGACGGCGAAGTCATGCTCATCGCGACGTCCATCCATGTGCACGGAGAAAGAGAGGTACTTGCTCGGGGTGAACCATCCTTCCTTGAGTTTCTCCTCGAGAAGAATCGCATTCGTACACAGGTAGATGTACTTTCGTCGCCTGATGAGTTCGTCGACGAGTTCACGGATGTGCGGGTAGAGAAGGGGTTCGCCGCCTGGAATCGAGACCATCGGGGCGCCGCATTCGTCAACCGCTCGGAGTGCATCCTCGAGGGAGAGGTCTCGCTTGAGAATGTGGGCCGGGTACTGGATCTTGCCACAGCCGGCACAGGCCAAGTTGCATCGAAAAAGTGGTTCGAGCATCAGGACGAGTGGATACCGCTTGCGGCGGCGCAATTTCTGTCCAATGACATAACTGGCCACAGTCCACATTTGAGAGATGGGTACGCCCATTGGATCCTCTCCAAACCTCTTCAGAGGCCGAATACAAGGGGGGCATCCTATCAGGGTTGGCTTTAAAAACGCCGCTGAGAGTCCGGAAATGTGGAAGGGGGAGAGGTGACTGCGAAAAAATTCACAGACTCCGACTCCTCGCCGAACCTGGCAGGTGGGAGGGCTGTATGGAGTGCTGTGAGCACCCTTGATGCATTCATGGCGATCCCCTTGCACCGGCATCCACTGCTGAAGCCCTCGGGTATCATCCGCCGACCGTGGTGTCATGGCCGAAAGGCGATGACCTCAAGAAGTTCGGAAATACGCCACCAGGAAGCGTCAACGGAGGGCATGTTGGATCATCAGACCGATGAAGCTCTTCTCGGGGCCTACAGGGAGGGTGACCGCGAAGCATTCAGCGTGCTCGTGGAACGCTATTCCAATGAACTGGTCCAATTCCTGACAAAGCAGACTGGTTCACGAGCTACCGCCGAAGATGTGTTCCAGGAGACGTTTCTGCAGGTTCACAATTCCGCATCCACGTTTGATCTTGACCGACGGTTCAAGCCCTGGCTCTACACCATTGCCGTCAACAAGGGCCGGGACTGGCATCGTCGCAACGCACGACGCAAGGCAGTGTCACTGTCGGCGAATGTAGGCAAGGACGGTGATGGTCAGTCATTCGCTGACCTGATGGCAGCAGACATACCAGGGCCTTCCGAAGGGATGCAGGAGAGCGAGATGCGACAACGAGTCAAGCATGTCGTGGACAGCCTCCCGAGCCATTACAGGGAGATACTCCTCCTGAGTTACTTCCAGAAGATGAGTTATACCCAGATAGCCGAGACCCTCGAGATACCACTTGGGACAGTCAAGAGCAGGCTGCATTCAGCGGTTGCTGCCTTCGGTATGGGGTGGGACCAGGACGATACCGAAACCGAGGAGAGAGAAGAATGACGAAGGAACATGAAGACATGCCGACATTAACCGATGCCGATGCGCACATGCTTGACCAACTCGTCGATGCGGAGTTCGATCCATCAAAGATCACCGGACTCGATGCTGCCGATCAAGCCAGGCTCGATCGGATTGTTTCGATTCTCGGCCTGCTTGATTCCTATCCCGCGGTTGAACTGACCGGCGAGGATCGCACCACGCTCGTAAACGCGACACTTGCCCGGATAGATCATGCAGAGAGCGAACAAACCGATCGGATGCGTTTTGAACCAGGCAGCGGACCTGCATCCAGGATGGGTGTCCCGGAACTGATTGCCGTCGCTGCGATCATCATTCTCGGCCTCAGCATCATCTTCCCGATGTTGAACGCAACACGCGAAACCTCCACTCGTTCGGTTCACAGGAACAACCTTGCACAGATCGGCGGAGCATTCTTCAACCATGCGGGAGACAATGATGGAATCCTCGCTAATACGGATGCTCCGGAGTGGGAGACCCTGTTCGGTGAATCCACGAATCGCCTCGACATGCAGCCCCTGGTCGAGCATGACTACGTGAACCCGGAGGTTGCCGGCTTGCAGGGTGAAATACTCTGGTCCTACCAGACCCAGCCTCGGACCCACGCATTTCACAGCAGCGTGCCTGCCAGGACCGTACTCATGGGCAATCGGAACCCCTACATGACCAGCGAGGTCGTGAGCCAGATTTCGTTCCAGAAAGACGAGGTCAACTTCTCGGTAGTGCTCATCGAGAACCTTATCTGGTCCCCAAGTGTCCTCATGAGTGACAACTCGGTCGAAGACATCACCGGGCACGCCTACGAGGGGGATGACATGCGTATTCCCAATCCCAGGTGTCGCCTCCTGGAGCAGGCTGACGTCTTTCTGACGCATCCCATTGCACACTGAGGCACCATCGAGAGCTCTAATCTCGACAGCCCATTCACTTCCTGTTATTCTTCGGAACTTGGCCCGCTGTGCGGGTCACGTCAGTTGATTTCTACGCCCATGGGGCAGGAACAAGCGTCATGCCGAAGAACAAGCCCAACAAGGGACTGCTCAAGCGGATCAGGATGACGAAGTCCGGCAAGGTCAAGATGGGCCGTGCTTATGGGCGTCATCGCAAGAGCCACAAGAGTGGCGACCTGCTTCGTTCTTATCGTGCCCCCAACTATGCCCATGCAAGTGACCTGAAAAGAATCGCACGCATGCTGCACACCCGCGTTACAGGCGCCGGTGCTGCTGGCTCTGCTCCGGCGGGCTCGGAAGACTGAACACGGATGTTTCTGGCGGGCACAAGTCCTCGGCTGCACCGGGGCTCCGACCAGGACGCGAGAACGGAGTGGACCAATGCCACGCGTACGCAAAGGCGCAGCCAGGACAAAGGCGAGGCGCCGTATTCTCAGGGCCGCACGAGGCTACTGGGGCACCAAGAGTCGTCACAAGCAGCAAGCCAAGGTCGCTCTCCTCAGGGCCGGACAGTTCGCCTATCGTGATCGCCGGGCACGTCGACGTGACTTTCGGCGTCTCTGGATCATCCGCATCTCGGCAGCCTGCCGCATGCGGGGTACGCGATACAGCCGATTCATGAACGGTCTTTCACAAGCCGGGGTTGGCCTCAACCGGAAGATGCTCAGCCAGATTGCGATTGAGGATCCTGCGACCTTTGATGCGCTTGTGGAGAAGTCCGAGACCGCAACGACCGCGCCTGCTGCTAATTGACAGAGCGTCTCCAGTGGAGATACCCATGCTCGGCTTTCTCGGTGAAGCAATCAGGAATTACAGGCAGACAGGTGCTGTTGCACCATCTTCCCGTGCGCTTGCATGTTCGATGGTGTCCAAGCTATCCCAGTTCAAGGGGCCCCGTCGTATTCTCGAGGTTGGATCCGGTACCGGGGCGTTCACCCGTCGCATTCTTGAGCAGATGGCACCTGGTGACCGACTCGATGCAGTCGAGATCAACGCTCCCTTTGCAGACACCCTCGAGTCGATGATTCTTGAACCGCATCGCATGTCGAATCCTGATCAGGTAGTTCGTGTCCACGCCTGTCCGATCGAAGATGCTGCACTGGAAGGTCCGTACCACGTGGTGGTCTGCGGGCTTCCTTTCAACAACTTCCCACTTGAGATGACCAGGCGGATCTTTTCCATCATGCTCGGTTCCATGGAGCCCGGCGGATGGTTGTCCTACTTTGAATACCTCGCAATGCGACCACTGAAGTCACCCTTCGTGGGAAGAAACGGGCGGTCAGTTCTCCAGGCACATGGCAGTTATCTTGGGGAACTTGAAGGACAACTCAATGGACAGAGGCGGCTGATCATCGGGAATATCCCACCGGCGTGGTCGGTACACCTGCAAGCAATGGCTACTGGATGAGGATGGACTGATGGATCGCATCGAATTCGAAGACATGCTCAAGGACTACGAGGATCGTTTCAGCGCGATGCAGCCGGAAATGGAACTCACGGTCCGTGATCCGGAACTTGGCGTCGAGGGCTGGGTGGTGGTCTGGAGTACGCTCAACTGCAAGGACAGTCCGCTCGGGCGAGTCGGCAAGGGTGGTACTCGCATTCATGCGGACATGAGCCTCGACGAGCTGCGGATGCTTGCTCGAACGCAGACTCTCAAGAATGCTGCGGCAGGCATCGGTACCGGTGGAGCAAAATCGGGAATGAAGGACGATCCGCAATCACCGGGATTCGAATCCCGATACAGGCGTTTCGTTCGACTGGTTTCACCGGCCTTGAGTGAAAATGGAGGACCGTGGGGAGGCCTCGGGTACGACATCGGTGCGCATCCCGACCACTGCACATGGGCCTGTGATGAACTCGGCTCGACGACCTGTTTCACCGGCAAGCCGGTCGAGAAGGGTGGAACGGACTATGACGTCGAAGGTGTTGCAGGACTGGGTGTCGCCGTTGCTGCACGAACACTGCTTGAGGAAACGGGCCGGAGTCCTTCCTCGGCGACGATCGCCGTCCAGGGCATCGGCGCGATGGGGGCAGCAGTATGCAGGTATGCCTCCGAGCAGGAAATGACGGTCCGCTTCATCGCTGACCCGCGCATCGGTGGCTGCTGGCGACTTGAGTCCGAGTTCGAGGGAGAACTTCGGGAAGCGATCATCCGGCTGGATATCGAAGGAGCACGCACGGCTCTTGAGGAGGGGCCGCACATCTGCATGGATCTCGACGATGTACTTGAGCAGGCGGTCGACGTGTTGTTCCCCTGTGCCGTGCATGATGTGATCACATCCGACAACGTCGACCTGATCAGCGCTTCAGCAGTCGTGGAAGGTGCCAACAACCCCTGCTCATCGGATGCACGTCGTGAACTGCATGCTCGAGGCGTCACGGTCATCCCCGACATCATCGCCAATCCCGGTGGAGCGATCGCGGCCTATATCGAGTTGACGAGTGAAGTCTCCAACGAGGAAAACGCATCGACGCGTGCAAAGGTGGCGGAGGCGAAGCAATACACCGAGGAGAAGGTCGCGAACAATGTCCGGGCTGTGCTCGATCTTGCAGATTCTGCAGGTGTAGATCCAGCACGGGCCGCATTGCTGCTCGCCTATCATCGGGTCTTTGGTGAAGAATGAGCAGGTACGCTGCATCCTTCGATGATGTTCTCGCCGCTCATGAGCGGATTGCGGGACGTGTTCATCGGACACCTGTCCTGACCTGCGGCACGCTGGACGAGTTGAGCGGCCGCTCGCTCTTCTTCAAATGCGAAAACATGCAACGGGTCGGGGCGTTCAAGTTCCGAGGCGCAACCAATGCGGTCCTTTCGTTGGAGGACGAGATCGCATCCCGCGGTGTCTGTACCCATTCCAGCGGCAACCATGCACAGGCGTTGGCCCTCGCTGCACGGCAGCGAGGCATCCCGGCCTGGATCGTCATGCCTACGAGCGCACCAGAGGTGAAACGCAGGGCCGTCGAGGGCTACGGGGCGACCATCGTTCCATGCGAACCGACACTGGAAGCCCGTGAGACGACGTGCGAAGGTGTCATCGACGATACCGGGGCAACCCTTGTCCACCCGTATGACGATCCATGTGTGATCGCCGGGCAGGGAACAGCGGCACGCGAGTTGATCGAGGAGGTCGGCGAACTGGATGTCATCATGGCTCCCGTGGGGGGGGGTGGCTTGATGAGTGGTTCATGCATCACGACGCGGGCCATGCTGCCTGATGCGGCCCTGATCGGTGCTGAACCCGTGGGAGCTGATGATGCTGCAAGGTCGCTTGCAGCGGGGGAGTTGATTCCACAGACCGGGCCTGACACGATCTGTGACGGCCTTCTGACCAGCCTGGGTGATCTTACGTGGCCGATACTTCGAGATCATCTCCAGCAGATCATCACGGTTGACGATTCAGAAGTCATCGAGGCCATGCGGCTGGCCTGGGAACGCATGAAGATCATCATCGAGCCGAGCAGTGCAACCGCACTGGCAGCAGTTCTCTCAGGCGGGTTCTCGAGCGTCGTGGGAGATCGGGTGGGCATCATCTTCACGGGCGGCAATGTCGACCTGGCTCATCTGCCCTTCAACTGATCAGTCACGTTCTGTACGTCGACGAACGAGCTCGGCATCGATGAAGGCGTCCAGGTCGCCATCAAGAACGGTCTGTGGATTGCCATTCTCATGCCCGGTCCTGTGATCCTTCACCCTGTTGTCATAGAAGACGTAACTGCGGATCTGCGAACCCCACCCCCGGTCAACCTTCCCGCCGGTAGCTGCGTCAAGTTCAGCCTGGCGTTTCTCTTCCTCGATGTGTTCCAACTTTGCCTGCAGAACGGTCATGGCCTGTCGACGATTCTGGGGTTGTTCACGGTAGGTCGAGGAGACGACCATGATGCCGGTCGGCTTGTGGACGATGCGTATGGCGGAGGCGACCTTGTTTACATTCTGTCCGCCGGGTCCCGATGAACGAGCAAAGGAGGTGACCTCGAGGTCGTTCTCGTCGATTTCCAGGTTCGTTTCATCGAATTCCGGAATGACGTCGATCGTCGCAAAACTGGTCTGGCGTTTTCCCTGCGAGTTGAACGGACTGACCCGGGCAAGTCGGTGGGTTCCACGTTCGCAGTTCATGTAGCCGTAGGTCAGGGGACCCTTGAGGTGATAGCTGACCTGGCTGATGCCCACCTCTGTTCCATGGACCTGTGACAACTGCTCGTACTTCCATCCCCGATTTTCCCAGAACGCCCTGTACATGCGATCCAGCATCGCCGCCCAGTCATCAGCTTCCGTACCGCCGTCACCCGACTGGATCGACACGAAGCAATCTCGGTGATCATGTGGTCCGTTCAGGAGCGACTGCAGCTCCACCTTGTCCATCCGATTGACGAGATTGTGGAGTTGACCATCAACTTCGCCGAGCAACTCTGAATCGTTTTCTTCCCGGGCAAGTTCATAGCCCACCTGTGCATCCTCGAAATCCCGGATGACGGTTCCAAGGGCATCTGTCTGGGCCTTGAGGAGCTTGAATTGGCCGATGGTCTTCTGCGCTGCGTCCTGGTCATTCCAGAACTCGACCTCATTCATCCGGTCCTGGAGGGCGTCTCGCTGGCTGATCTTCCCGTCGTAGTCAAAGAGAGTCGCGGATGGTCAAGATCCGCGCCTCGAGATCGTCTAGTACCGGTTGGTGGGTTTCGTAGTGCATTGAGCCCTTTCGTGTTCGGGCAGTGTAGCGGTGCAGCCATCCACCGGCCATCCGCAGTGGGTGAGGCTGCGTGGGCCTTCGCCGCGGATGGGGGTACACTTCCTCGCCATGGACATCTCCAGACGTGCCAAGGATATTCCTCCCTCGTCGACCCTCGCCATCACTGCGAAGGTCAGGGCGATGAAGGCCGAGGGCAAGGACGTGATTGGTTTCGGTGCCGGTGAACCTGATTTTACGACACCGGGATTCATCTGCGAAGCGGCCATGGATGCGTTGCATGATGGCATGACCCACTACGTGCCGACGCCGGGAACCCCGGAGGTCAGAGAAGCAATCGCGGCGAAGCTGCGTGATGAGAACGGGATCGATTGCGATCCATCCCACATCACCGTCAACAATGGGGCGAAGTTCACCGTCTTCCTTGCGTTGCAGGCATTGCTTGATCCTGGTCAGGAGGTCATCCTGCCGACACCTGCATGGGTGTCGTACAAGCCGATGATCGATCTCGCCCAAGGCACGCTTGTTGAAATACCTTGCGAAGGTGTGAACGATTTCAAGATGACTCCGGACCAGCTTGAAGCGGCCATCACTCCGGATACCCGTGTTCTTCTCATGAACAGCCCATCGAATCCATGCGGAACGATGTACTCACAATCGGAAGTTCGAGCATTCGCTGCAGTCCTGGAAGGCCATGAACAGGTCGTGGTTGTCAGTGACGAGATCTACGAACGCCTTGTCTATGGTGATGAACCGAATCTGTCGATGGGCTCCCTCCCTTCCATGCGGGAGCGGGTCGTGACTATCAACGGGCTGAGCAAGGCCTTTGCAATGACGGGATGGAGAATCGGCTATGCCTGTGCGCCAGGTGGTGATGGAGTGGTCATCAAGGCGATGAACAAACTCCAGAGCCAGATGACTTCGTCGATCACCTCATTCACGATGCCGGCTGTCGTGGCTGCATTGACCGAGGGTGGTGAGGAAGTCGAACGTATGCGGCGTATCTTTGCAGGAAGGGCAAGCCTGATTCACGAACTGGTCAAGCAGTGGAAAGGAGTTCTCTGCCCCAGGCCGACGGGTGCCTTCTACATCTTCCCTGACATCAGTTCCACATTCGGATCCATGAGTCCAGAAGGGCGGCGGATCGATTCAGCACTGGACTTCGCGGACGCCTTGCTGGATGAAACGGGCGTGGCAGTCGTCCCAGGTGAGGATTTCCTCGGCCCGGGCCCACGGCACATTCGCATGAGTTTCGCCACGGCCGAGGAACAGATCGTCGAGGGCTGTGGCCGTATCCGTGAATGGCTTGGCCAACTCGTTCCAGGCGAGACCGTTGTGTCGAGCCCATCCAACTCGGCCTCCTGAGGTGTAAAGGCTGTTTTTAAGGCATTCAAGGCTGCTTCAGGTGTGCCTCCCACCCGTTCATGCGTGGACAGGGTGCTTGCAGCGGGGTACAATCCCCGCTTCCAAAAATGAAATACCAGAAACAACAAGTGAGGGGATGTACCCCATGAGTATTACGGCCGAACGAAAGGGCCAGATTATCAGCGATTTCCGTCGGAGTGATTCCGACACCGGGTCCCCCGAGGTCCAGATTGCGATCCTGACGTCCAGGATCCAGGAACTCAACGAGCATTTGAAGGTCAACAAGAAGGACCATGCCTCTCGGCGTGGTCTCTTGAAGATGGTGGGGCAGCGAAACAGCCTGCTTCGTTACTTGTCCAGTACAAGTCCAGATGCCTACCGGGAAACGATCAAGCGACTTGGTCTCAGGAAGTAATCGCACAGACATTACCCGGGCTCCGCATTATCGGGGGGCAGCAGACGAGAGACAGTACGGACCAGTACTGTGCCCCGTCTTCTGCCTCTGGATTCAGGAGATGCCGGATCCAACTTCAGGACTGACCTGCACACCCGGAATGGGTGGGGCGTCCTCAACAGAATGAAGGCAGAAACAATGAAAGACATATTTGTAGAACGTGAAATCGGTGGACGCATGCTTCGCTTCGAGACCGGGAAGGTCGCGAAACTGGCGAGTGGTGCAATCATTGCTCGCTATGCGGAATCCGCGGTGCTCTGCACCGCGATGCGTGCGGATCCCCGCCCCGGGCTGGATTTCTTCCCGCTTCAGTGCGATTACCGCGAACGACTGACTGCATCAGGCAAGTTCCCCGGTGGTTTCAGGAAGCGTGAAGGCGCTCCCGGTGAGAAGGAAATTCTCACCATGCGACTGATCGATCGACCGATTCGCCCCCTGTTTCCTGACGGATTCATCGACGAAATCCAGCTTCAATGCTGGGTGATGAGCCATGACGGGCAGAATGACACGGACGTACTGGCCTGCACCGGTGCATCAGCCGCACTGTGCTGCACGGATGCACCCTTTGAAGGTCCGGTTGCAACAGTCCGTGTCGGCCGACTTGTCACCGACAGTGGTGAACAATTCGTACTGAACCCCACCCACGCCCAGATGGAGTATTCCGACCTGGACCTGGTGCTTTCAGGCCATGCAGATGGTGTGAACATGATCGAAGTGGGAGCTGCCGAGATCGACGAGGACTCGATGCTCAAGGCCATCGAGTTCGGCTACGAGGAAGGCATCAAGCCCATTCTTGAAATGCAGAATGAACTCATGGAGAAGGTCGGTGCCATCGAGACACGTCCCGGTTCCAGTTCACTTCCTTCAGATGAGATCATGGAGAAGGTCATTGCGTTCGCAAAGGACGAGATGAAGGCTGCTCGACAGATCAAGGGCAAGCACGACCGTGGTGACAAGGTCGGTGAATTGCGTGAACGAATGATGGAGGAGGTCTTCCCCGTACCGGGTGAAGATGCGACCTACTCTGCTCACAAGCAGTCCGACGCGGATCGATCCGCGGCGAAAGAGGCCTTCCGCACGCTTGAGAAGAAAGTCACCCGTTCCCTGATCGTCGATGATGGCGTTCGAGCAGATGGCCGGGAGTACAACGAGATCCGACCGATCGATGCCGAGGTGAAGATGTTCTCCCGGTCGCACGGTTCGGCTCTCTTTCAGCGAGGCGAGACACAGAGCATCGTCTCCTGTGCACTGGGGACTGGTCGAGATGAGCAGATCGTCGACGGCCTGATGCCCGAGTATGCCAAGAAGTTCTATCTTCACTACAACTTCCCGCCATTCTGCGTAGGCGAAGCCGGTCGCATCATGGGACCGGGACGTCGTGAGATCGGGCATGGTGCTCTTGCCGAGCGTTCACTCATGGGCATCCTCCCTGATATCGAGGACTTCCCCTACACCATCCGTCTCGTGAGCGACATCACCGAATCCAACGGGTCATCCTCGATGGCATCGGTATGCGGTGGTTGCCTGGCCCTGATGGATGCAGGTGTTCCGATCAAGGACACATGTGCAGGTATCTCGGTCGGTCGTTTCAGCAATGACTCGGGCAAGATTGTTCATGTAATGGACATCATCGGCGAAGAGGATTACTTCGGCGACATGGACTTCAAGGTTTCCGGAACACGCGAAGGCATTACGGGCATCCAGCTCGACCTGAAGGCTCGCGGACTCTGGTTCGACGAGATCAAGACGATCTTCGTCCAGGCTCGTGAAGGTCGCCTCCAGATCATCGAGACGATGGAGGGCATCATTGCAAAGCCACGCGAGGAAACCTCCGAGTTTGCTCCGAAGCTCCTGCAGATTCAGATCGATCCAGACAAGATCGGCAAGCTCATCGGTCCTGGTGGCAAGACGATTCGAAGCATCCAGGAACGAACTGGTGCAACGGTCGACGTCGACAACGACGGCACGGTCACCATCGCCGCCGTCGGTGGCACTCCTGGTCGGGCCGCATTGGCCGAGGTCGAAGCACTCTGTGCCGAGATCCGGGTCGGGACCATCTTCGATGGCAAGGTTGTTTCAACGAAGGACTTCGGTGCCTTCGTCGAACTCGTTCCAGGTACGGATGGCATGTGTCACATATCCGAACTTGATAATGGCTTCGTCAAGAATGTCGAAGACGTTGTCAAGGTTGGGGACACCATCCGTGTCAAGGTCATCAATGTCGATGACAGCGGTCGGATCAAGCTTTCCCGGAAGGTACTCCTGAAGGAAGAAGCTGCCGACAGCGAGGAGAACGCAGAGGAAACCGTCGAGGCCTGATTGGTCCTGGTTCGGTGACCCGAAGCAGAGATGGAGCAGACCAATGATCCCGCTGTGGTTGGGCATTGGCGTCGTTCTCGGTATCGTCATCTCGATGCCAGGGCTCATCGTGCTGCTTCGCCGAGCGACGCACCGCGCACGCGAAGCAGAGGGTGAGGCTCGTCATGCCCAACGGCTCGCTGAACTTGGATCGATGACAAGCGGGCTTGCGCACGAGATCAAGAACCCCCTTTCTACGGTTGGTCTCAACGCCCAACTGCTTCGAGAGGATCTCGTCGTTCTTGAAGTATCCAGCAGCGATCGAAGTCGTCTTACGGACCGGGTAGATGCATTGGCAAGGGAAGTGGATCGACTCGGCTCGATCCTCTCGGACTTTCTTGATTTCGCGGGTCGGATCAGACTGGATCCACAGGAGCACGATCTCTCCGCGATCGTCGAGGAACTCAGTGATTTCTATCATCCCCAATGTGAACAGGCAGGAGTCATCCTGCGAGTCCAACTTCCTTCTGAACCGGTCTCGGTGCGAGTTGATGAAAGTCTGCTGAAGCAGTCACTGCTGAACCTGATGATCAACGCCACCCAGGTCCTGGAAGGTCAGCGTGCCGGCACGACGTCCGAGCGGCTCGATGACGAGTTGATTCTGAAGGTCGAGCAGGATGAAACGACAGCCCGAATACATGTCATCGACACGGGGCCGGGCGTGCCGGAAGCAGACCGGGAGTCCATCTTCCACCCATACGTTTCCGGCAGGAAGGGGGGCACCGGGCTGGGTCTACCGACGGCACGTCGAATTATCGAGGAACATGGTGGCCGCCTCGAGGTGGACTCCATGGCTGGACGCGGGAGTGATTTCATAATTTCCCTGCCGCTGGCCTGACAGGTCAATCGCCCAGAAGATCGTCGGATTCGACGATTGCCGATGCAACTTCAACAAGTGTCTTCCGGTTGTTCCGTGCCTGCTTCTGGAGAAGTTTCATGGCTTCCGGTTCCTCGATGTTCTTGCGCTTCACGAGAATCCACTTCGCCTGTTCAATGATCTTCCGCTGTTCCAGCCGATCATTGAGTTGCTGAATATGTTCATTCTGCCGGAGCCAGTCCATGTACCTGCTCCAGGCGACATCGATCCCGACACGAAGTTGATCCCGGCTCAGGGGCTTGAGTATGTAGCCGAAGACCCCGGCCTCGGTGCTGGATTCGACGAAATCCTGGTCCGAATAGGCCGAGATGATGACGACGGGAATCTTGATTTCATGGAAGATCGTATTGGCGGCTTCAATACCATTCATCCCCGGCATCTGGATATCAAGGAGTGCAAGATCCGGCTGGATTTCCCTGCACAGATCCATGGCCTCGCCCCCGTTGCTGGCTGGACCGATGACGGTATATCCGAGTTCCTCGAGGTTGTTCTTCATGCCCGTTGCAACGAGGTGCTCGTCATCAGCTACGAGAATCGTCGTGGGGCGTTCGAACTGGGCATCCGCGCCACCGGTGGTCGCATCGGTTTGTGTCATCATGGACATGGTTCCTGCATCATTGCAACGTTCCGCAAGGTCGATTCGTGGGCCTTGCTGGCTCTGCATTGTATCAATGGCAGGAGTCATGCCGAGGTATCTTCGTGGAAGTTGTCTCAGTCGAGAAAGTCGGCTTCCTTGAGCCTCTCGGGCACATAGACCTCGGAAACGTATGAAATATCCTTGGTTATGAGCGATTCAACTTCCATCTTGAACCCGTTGCGAAGCATCGTCTTTATCTCCTTCTGCCACGGTTTCTTTTTTTCAAACCATGGGTAATTCATGATCTGCTTCGCCCGTGTGATGTCCCGATCGTTGAGATCGATCTTGACATCATTGCTGAGATCACATCGATCGAAGTCTCCAGCGCGGATGCCGAGGAACTTCGCGTCCGGGATGGCCATTCGCTGGCTCTCGAACGCCAGGTTGATCGAACCCTGCTTGATCACGCTGTAGATGTAGTGGCCCCACGGGTCGCAATCGAGAAGGCAGTAGACGGGAATTTTCAGTTCCTTGTGCAGGCGGTGCAGCATTCGCCGTACGCCTCGGGGAGGCTGTCCCGATCCTTCAGTCAGGATGCAGTTGTGTTTCTCCCAGAACCGGTCCTCGTTGAACCGGCTCCAGACGGTGTCCTTCTCGACATGCAGGATGAAATCAGCCTCGGAGTTCTTGAACTGGATCACGCTCGGCTCGCAGATGCTTGGAATGGCGTATCCCCCCGTACCCATTCGACGGCAATCGATTTCATCGCCGTTGTCGATGACCGTGATGTTTCCGACCATCGTTCCCCGCTTCTTCGCAAAGACATGAAGTTCTTCCCGAAGTCCGTCGATCGTTACCTCGAGATCCTCGAGGATGCCATCGGATTCCGACTGTTCATCGAAGGTCTTTTCGTTCGTCCCCTGGATCGTGTGAAGAGACATGTAATACATGCCACGGAGGCTCAGAGTCTTCTCAGCCTCGATGAGGTCCTTGCAGCCCCTGGAGACCAGCATCATCTGCATGAACTTGCGTGCCTGTCCAGCGTTGAACAGTTCCCGCCGCTGCTTGCTTGAACCCATTTCAAGGATTCGCTTCTTCACGTTGTACTTCATGTTGTTGACGCTGCGGATGGGAATTTCGACGAAGGGCTCTCTCTGGGCGAGGCTCGATTTGACGATTGCATTCGTCATCGACGTGATCTTCGATGTCGTTTCCCGGTCTCGTTCCTTACTCACGACTCCTCGTCGTCTCGAGCCACCGGCCGCCTTCTTCCTGGAAGTGGACTTCTTCGTGGTCTTCTTTCGTGTCTTCTTGGCCATGGAAATGGTTCCGTTCAGCGGGCTTTGCTCGAGGACTTCTTCCTATTCGACGATTTCTTCTTCGTGGACTTCCTCGCAGTTTTCTTCTTCCTGTCGGGCGGCGCATCACCTTCGAACAGGGAATCAGCCTCGTCGCCGGACAGGAATTGGCGGTTGGGCAGAATGATCACGTCTTCGTCCTGTTCAAGCCGCTTGTTGCTCACGACCTTCCCGTCAAGGTCCAGTTTCTGATCTGCTTCACGTGTCTTCTTCGCGGCCTGCTTTCGAAGCGCTGCATAGAGTTTCTTCGGATCAGTGCCGACGAGGGCTTCGCAGCAGACGGCGATCTCTCCGATGTATCGCTCGAAGATGTCACGCCGCTCAGCCTGTTTTCTCATCTGCTTGCGTCGCCTGAGGTACGTCCCCAGTTTCCTCCCGCATTCCTGAAGGGCAAGTTTCATTTCCTTCCGGATCTCGTCATAGTCAGCGATCGCTTCCTTGGATTCGCTCGTAAAGGGCACCCAGACACTGGCCATGTGCACCAGGACGACAAGTGGTCCCGTTGGAAGAGAACCTCTGGGCTGCGAAAGACCGTAGTTCTTCCAGGATGTTTCAGCCACGGCCTTGAACGAACTGCAGGCGGACTGCTGGTAGAGCAGTGGAACTCGATTGGCGAACCGGAGGATCCTCGCAGTTTCCTCCGAACTGAGTGAACCTCCATAGGCGATGGCGACCTCCATCTGGAAGGGATTACCCCGATAGACGGATGGTGGCCGGGTCGCAGCAGCGAAGAATTCGGCCTGGACTTCCTTGAGCAGGCCCGCCAACAGTGCCCTGGAACCGATTGGAACGAGGCAATCCGTGGGGGGGGACATGATCGAGGCTTCCTGGATCGCCTTGTAGAGGCAGTTGGCCTCGGCATGTCCAAGTTGACTTACGCGTGTCCTGGGCGTGATCGTCTTACTGGAGAGCTTGTCCGCCTTCTTTGCCAGGTCGCTTGCCTTGCGTTGTCCAACACGGCAGAACTCGTTCTGGAGGAATGCGCTGAGGCTGCCGGTATCGGTCCGCTCGAGCATCTGGATCAGGGTTCCAAGTTCAATCCCCTTCGGATGCGGCTTGATCTCCGTGGGTTCATCTGGAAGTTCATCGACCGCTCGTGGAAAGACAATGGTTTCGTTCATCGGTGAGATCCAGGTCAACTCGGCATGCGGATTCGCGATGGCCGTCTGCTCGAGGTACTCATCGATTGATTGGCGCCCTTTCTGGTACCGACCCTCAAGTTCGATGACGACCTGTGTTCCATTCCCACCGGGGAACAGGTCATCACTCTTTGGAGACTCTCTGTCAGTAACGACCTCGGCGCGGTTCTTCGAAGTATCGATCTTCAAGGTGACATCATGTGCTGGTTTTCGGCGTGAAGTCTTCGAGATGATGTGTACGGGTTTGCCTGTCGTCATCAATCCGTACATGCCGGCTGCCGAGATGCCGATGCCCTGCTGCCCACGAGACATCTTCATTCGATGGAACTTCGAACCATAGAGCAGCTTTCCGAAGATGGATTCGATCTGAGCTCGAACGATGCCCGGTCCATTGTCACGGACCGTCAACTTGAATCGAGACTCATCGAGTTGCAGAAGTCGTACATGGACGTCGGGGAGAATGCCTGCTTCTTCACAGGCATCAAGGGCGTTGTCGACAGCTTCCTTCACCGCTGTAAGCAACGCCTTGCGGGGATTGTCAAAGCCAAGGAGATGGCGGTTCTTGGCGAAGAACTCGCTGACGGAGATCTCTCGCTGCTTCTCCGCCATGGATTCGGCGGTGGCGACGGACCTGGTCTTGGCCTTCTTCGAACGTGCCGGTTTCTTCCTGGTCTTGGTGCTGGGCATGGTGGTGGGAGAAAGGAATCCTGGTACTGCAAGCCGTCGTTTCGACGTCGATCACCTGCAGAACCATCGGCCCAGCAAGGGTTTCCACGCTAGTTTGAGCACGCTGATCGTCCAGGTCCGGTGTATTCGCCGGCTCGACACCCGGCCGGGGTCTGGGTATCCTTCGCCCGCTCGTGGCAATCGAGCCTGGAGATTCCATATGGAAACCACATTGATCATCCTGAAGCCAGACGCCCTCCAGCGAGGGCTCATGGGTCGCATCATCAGCCGCTTTGAGGACAAGGGGCTCCAGGTGGTGGCTGCCAAGCTCATGAAGATCAGCCAGGAACTGGCTGGTCGGCACTACGAATCACATGAGGGAAAGCCCTTCTACGATGGCCTTGTTTCCTTCATGACCTCCTCCCCGGTCCTTGTACTTGCCTTGAGAGGGATTGATGCAATCACCATCAGCAGGGGAATGATGGGTGCTACATTCGGTTCAAAGGCTGAACCTGGAACGATTCGAGGGGATTTCGGAGTCTCAAACTCCTTCAACCTCATTCATGGCAGTGATAGCCCTGAAGCAGCTGAGCGTGAGTTGGGGCTCTTTTTCGCCTCAGGAGAGATCCAGGAGTGGCCTCGAGCAATCGAGGGCTGGGTCTACGATTGCTCTGGCGATACCCCTGAATAAGCCCTGGAAAGGGCATTCCACGACTGGTACCCCGGGATTTGCTGCCAAAAGGCTGTAAATCACGTGCCACGTTGTTCTTCTGCGACAATTTCGCACCTACCCACGAACAAATCGCCGTGGGAATCGTCTTGTAAGAGGGCATGTTCCGGATGACCGGCCGGGCCATGGCTTCCTGGAGGTGGTCCAGTAACAAACAGCACTGCAAGTCCCCTGTTGTCCGTATGTACAGGGGGCAGGTTGGTTGTCCGCTGGAGGATCCCCCAAGTATTCAGGAATCCGGTGAAGGGATCGATTGACACGATGAGCGCACTCCGAAACAGGAATGCAACAGGCAAGCGAGATGCAAAGAGACGCTCGTTGACCAGGAAGGGTCGCGCAGTTGCCTCGTGCAGGCGACTTTCCAAGTCTGACAAGTCACTCGTACAGGCAATCCTCGACCATCCGGTCGATTTTGTCGACGATGATTCGTTTTACAAGCCACGTGCGAAACAGACGCTGTTCGACAAGGCAGACCCCGTCCGCCGAGCGGACGTGGCCTGGTATCGACCTCTCATGGCTGATGTCGTTGGAACACGCCCCGAACAAAAATCGACCAAGGATTCGATCGTCCTGACCAAGGATGAAGAGCGAACGATCTTCCTTCAATACAACTTTGCTCGTTTCAAGGTCGCTTCCATGCAGAAGCGGCTTGGGAACAGGAAGCCGACACCCAGGCAGTCAACAGAGTTGCTGTGCTGGTATCGACTTTCACGCCAGCTCCGTGACCAGATTGCTGAGTCGAATCTCGCGCTTGTTCTTGCGATGGCGAAGCGAGCACGGATCAACGCAGTCGACTTCTCCGACCAGATCAGTGAAGGCAACATGGCACTTCTTCGAAGCGTCGACAAGTTTGATGTTAGCCGAGGATTCAAGTTCTCAACCTACGCCTGCCGGGCGATCCTCAAGGGTTTCTATCGCCAGGGAATGAAGGACACGCGGCATCGCCAGCGATTTCCGACGACGTTCGACCCGACCATGGAGTCGGGGGATCCCTGTGAGAATCGAAGGCGTGAGGATCAATGGGATTCGGCCCGCGAAGTCAAGCAACTCATGCAGGAGAACAAGGCCGATCTCTCCTCCATCGAACTGGTTGTTCTCCAGCATCGATTCGGCTTCGAGCCGGGCCGGAGCGGTCGCTCAATGACCCTTTCCCAGGTGGGGATACTCATCGGTGTCACCAAGGAACGGGTCAGGCAGATCCAGAACAAGGCTCTCGGGAAGCTGCGTGAGGCCGTTGAGCTGCGATGCCTGCCCCGTGCCGAACGTACTCATCCAGGCGGAATCGGCTTTTCGATCAACTGAACCTCTTCTTCTCCTCTGAAACCCCTCTTCTACCGCAACCCGACCCCGCAACAGGGTCGGGTTGTCGTTTTCACCACTGAGGCCTCGACGGGCCGATGGATCCGATGAATGATGGGGAGTGGAGGCCAACCATTACCAAGCCCACGAATCCAACTCTGCCCGGAAGCCAGTGTGGTGGAAATCCGTCGCGGGATGTCCCGCTCACGGTGGTGGATACGCGCGGACAGCCGATGAAGCGATCAAGGATGGGTCGTCGAAGGGCCATCGTCCTGGGCCTTGTTCAACTCCTGATCATTCTTCACATCGTGGTCTGGCTGCTCAGCCGTGAGTATGGCTGGTTCGGCGGTTCGACCATCACCCCGATCGAGCCGAGCGAGAGCATGGAGTTCAGCAAGAACGGTGTCGTGAATGCCGGGCTCATCTTCTTCGTAGTGGCATTGCTGTCGACACTCCTCTTCGGTCGGTGGTTCTGTGGCTGGGGATGCCATGTCGTCATGCTTCAGGACCTGTGCCTGTGGATGCTTCGCAAGATGAATCTGCGGCCAAGACCGTTTCGATCAAGACTGCTGCTCTGGGCTCCACTTGTTCTGGCCGTGTACATGTTCATCTGGCCCATCTTCTACCGGTTCGTCCTTGCGCCGTTCATTCAGCCGGACCTTGGCTGGTCCGGATTCACCGTGCACCTGACCACGCGTGACTTCTGGTCGACCTTTCCCGGTATGTGGGTTGCGATCGTCTTCCTGCTGGTCTGTGGTTTTGCAACGGTCTATTTCCTCGGAGCAAAGGGGTTCTGTACCTACGGGTGTCCATACGGAGGTTTCTTTGCGCCGCTGGACAGGTTCGCTCCGGGCAGTATTCGAGTGACGGATGCGTGCCAGCAATGCGGACACTGCACAGCGGTATGTACATCGAACGTCCGGGTACACGATGAAGTCCGGACATGGGGCATGGTGACGGACCCCGGCTGCATGAAGACCATGGACTGCATCGATACGTGTCCGAACGATGCTCTCTACTTCGGATTCGGGCCATCGGCCGCCAAGACTGCTCCACGGGCCGAGCCTGTGCAGAGGAAATGGGATCTCAATCCGAGAGAAGAATGGTGTTTCGGCCTTGTCTGTCTTCTCGTATTTCTTTCCTTCAGGGGAGCCTATGCATCCATTCCACTGTTGATGGCGATTGGAATCGCATCGATCTTCACGTTCCTTGCATGGAAATCCTGGCGAGTGATCCAGGATGAAAATGTTCACCTGCACCGCTGGCGATTGAAATTCCGCGGCAGGTTGCAGCCGTCCGGCCTCGTGATGCTCATTCTGGCGGGGTTCCTGGTGATCCTGACCCTCCAGACAGGGGCAGTCAACTGGATCGGATGGACTGCACAGCGGATGTCCCGTGATGTCCTGGTTCTCCAGGATGGTCCTGGTGAACCCTCAGAGGAACAGCGAGCCCGTGCAGGATCGGTTCTTGGCTGGCTCGATCTTGTGTCCGGCGTGAACAGGGGCGGTATCGGTCTTGCCACGGATCCCAACCATGATCTTGAGGCATCACGGCTCCTCATGTTCCTTGGCGACGTCGAAGCTGCACGGGAGCGATTGGCACCCGTTGTCAGGGGCTTCCCCTCGGACCTGGGAGTACGCCGATACGAGCTTCAACTGCTCCTGCTTGGTGCCGACCAGGATGAGATTCACCAGTTCCTTCAGTCGCTCGAGGCTGAGCCCCATGTCGTGCAGCTGATTCGACTCGATGTCATCCAGTGGCACCTGGTCAACGGAAGAGAGGACGTTGCAGAGTCGATGGCAAGACAGGCGCTCCTGGAGGATGAACATGACCTGGGGGCCATGAAGATGCTCTCGGTGATTCTCTTGAACGGTGGAGATGCAAAGACTTCGCAGGGACTGGACCTCGTGCGTCGTTACCTCGAGAGGGCGCCAGCGGATCACTATGCATGGTTTACCCTGGGACAGGCGCTCGCGAGAGAGGGCAGGCTGGCCGAGGCTGATGCCTCGATCGAACGGGCACTGAGTCTTGCGGAAGATGATTTGCGATTGCTTGTTGAAGCGATCGGGTACTACCAGATGACCGGTCGGAGCATCATTGCCGAACAACTGGAAGTACGCCTGCGGAGGCTCCAGGATCCCGGGCAGTGAGTTGATGACTCATTCGCTGTTGCTGCAGCAGAGCACATCGTGCAGGGACTCGGCGGATTTCGAATCGAATGCTTCTTTCCTTGTGACTGGATTACCCAGTACCCGGCTGATTGCACTGAGCGCCTGAACATGTTCAGTCGTGTTGTCCGGTGGTGAGACGATCAGGACGAGCATTTTGATGGGTTTTCCATCGTTCGACTTGAAATCGATGGGTACGGCGGCGTACCCGACAGCAGCAACAACCCTCTCCAGGGAGGGACACCGGCCATGTGGTACGGCGAGGCCTTCCCCGATTCCCGTTGTTCGCTGCAACTCACGTTTCCAGACGGCATCGGCGACGTCTTCCGGATCCTGAACATGTCCCTGTTCATGGAGGAGGTTGATCAGTTCATTGATCGCTCCACGAGGGTCGGTCGATTCCAGCGGGTGCTTGATGCAGTCGAGTTGCAGAAGGGAGTTCAATGTAATCATGTCGAGATCGATGCAGGAGGTGTTGTGGAACAGTTGGAAAGGGGGGGAGAATAGCAGAATCCAACCCGAATACGAGGGGGGTCAGTGTGCCTGAAGCAGGGCGGAGTAGCCACCGTCGTGATAGGAGGATGGAGGATCGCCGGGTTGACCAGCAGGGAGGACGAGGGATTCGTCGACCAGTTCCCAGTCATGCCACTTCTTCAACCAGCGAGGCATCGAATGGTTCTCTTCGGGCTCGAGGCTGCAGGTGGTGTAGAGCACGTGTGCGCCAGGGGACAGGCAAGGGATGGAGTCCGCGACAATCTGTCTCTGGATGCCCACGAGATCCTCGAGTCCTTTGGATGAAAATCGAGATCGAGCCTCGGGCCTTCTTGCAAGAACACCGGTATTCGAGCAAGGCACATCAAGCACCAGCAGGTCGACTTTCTCATCCAGTTCCCTGAGAGCCCCGGGTTCGATGACCTCGATGCGATCGTCCTGTTCTCCAATACGGACCAGGTCGTTGAAACGAGATTGGTTGACCTCGGTTGCAAGCACCCTGCTCTTGGGATGCAGTGATGCCAGTTGCAGTGTCTTTGTTCCCCGCCCTGCACAGTAGTCGAGAATTACACCGGGCTGAAGTCCGATCGTTCTCCTGCCCGCTTCCGAGGCTGCAGGATCCTGAATGACAGCCGATGCATGCCGGGCAAGAACTTCGGCAGGCGATTGGCCCTCTGCAAGAACGTGGTATCCAACCTCATCGTGTGGAACAAGTCCAGGTTCCGTCGCAGCTCCATGCAGGATGATCGGCGCTTCGCAGAGGCCGTGCAGTGCAAGCTTCGTTGCGTCCTGTTTCCCAAGTGCAACGAACCATCTCCTCACGAGAAACTCGCAATGCCCGGTCTGCTGTGCGATGCGACTGACTTGATCTTCCGCGAAGACTTCTTCGGCCAACTGCCATCCTGATCCATTGGAAAGGAGCAGTTGGTCACGGGCCGTGCCATCAGCACGTTCAATTCGACTGCCTCGAAGATCGACGAGACGTCGGAGCACGGCATTGACCATGCCCGCAGTCCCACGGTGATGCCCATTTCGTTTTATCCATTCGACGGTGACAGCGACGGCGGCGTGATCTGGAATCTTGTCCAGGAGGAAGAGCTGGGCAGCTCCTGCGAGCAGTCCGCCCTGTACTTTTGGATCGACCTTGTCCCAATCTCGATCAAGTACATGATCTATCAGTGCCGTGAGCGTTGACCAGCGGATCATCGAAACCCGGACGATGGCCTCGGCGAGACGCCTGTCTCGGTCATCAAGCCCTCGCGTATCAACCGGCCTTGGAAAGAGGCTGGGGTAGTCGCGAGCTGCCTCACCCAGGAACCGACAGGCTGCATCACGCGGGCGAGAATCAGTCATCAGATTCCAACTGCGGCCTTCAGGTCATCAACCCTGTCAGTCTTTTCCCAGGAGAAGGTTCCTTCTCCTGCTTCACCGGGGGCACGGCCGAAGTGGCCATGGGCTGCGGTCGGGAGGTAGATGGGCCGCAGGAGATCGAGCGTCGTGATGATCCCTTTTGGAGTGAGATCGAAAACCTGCGAAACGGCACCAATGATCGCAGATTCGTCGACCGTCGCAGTTCCCTGGCAGTCGACGTGTACCGAGGTCGGTTCCGGGACGCCGATGGCGTAGGACAACTGGACCTCGCACTCTCCGGCGAGCCCGGCAGCGACGATGTTCTTGGCTATGTAGCGAGCCATGTAGGCAGCCGAGCGGTCGACCTTCGATGGATCCTTTCCGGAAAAGGCGCCGCCGCCGTGACGGCCACGGCCGCCGTATGTGTCGACGATGATCTTCCGTCCGGTCAGTCCACAGTCACCAAGTGGTCCACCGACCTCGAACTTGCCAGTTGGGTTGACATGGACGGTGATGTCATCATCCCACCAGTCACCGAGGACCGGCTTGATGATGTGTTCAATGACTGCTTCATGGAGGGCGGACTGGTTCTCGTTCCATTCAGGCCCATGCTGCGTCGAAAGAACGACCGTATCGATCCGGGATGGCTTCCCATCCTTGTAGAGCACGGTGACTTGGCTCTTGGCATCAGGGCGGAGATGCGGGATCGTTTCAGCATTTCGGGCCTCTGCATGGCGGGCAACAAGCCGGTGGCTCAGGTCGATGGTCAGCGGCATCAATGAATCCGTTTCATTGCAGGCGTAGCCGAACATGAGCCCCTGGTCACCGGCGCCCTGCTGATCGTGGAGGCCGTCTCCTTCATTGACCCCCTGGGCGATGTCCGGAGACTGTTTGTCGAGCGAGACGAGGACAGCACAGCTGTCAGCGTCGAATCCAATGTCTGAATCGGTGTAGCCGATGGCTCGGACCGTGTTTCGAACGATCTTCGGGATGTCGACATATCCATCACAGGTGACTTCCCCTGCAATTACGGCCATGCCGGTCGTGACCATTGTTTCACATGCGACACGGGATGCCGGATCTTCCGCAAGCATCGCATCAAGGATCGCGTCGGATATCTGGTCCGCCATCTTGTCCGGGTGGCCCATCGAGACTGATTCAGAGGTAAAAAGGTATTCGCTGGTTGACATGGTTGTGCTCAATCAAAGGGCCGTTGGCCGGGTCAGTATCAGGGTACAGTTGCAGATACGGCGGAAACGGGCATTGTAGCCAGCTCGTGCGAGATCCTCAACACAACTGCAATGTTGAAAAATTCCGCAAGGCACTTGCCTGTAGACCTTGGTGGGTGGAGGATGGTGGAGCGACACCATCAGGAAGGAAATGCGACGTGGCGATTCACATGGAACTATCGAGGCTGTTCATCCGTGAAATGACGGATATGCAGATCATCGAGTTGAAGGAACTCGAGGGAGAACGGACATTCCCCATCGTGATCGGTCTGCCCGAAGCATTTGCCATCGAACGGGGCCTCAAGGGCCTCGAGGTGCCTCGGCCCCAGACGCACGATCTTCTCTCCTCCGTCATCGACCAACTCTCCGGGAAACTCAAGAGCATCCACATTCACGAGCTCTACGAGGGCACCTTCTATGCAATGCTCTGCATCGACCAGGATGGCCGGGAAATCGAGATTGACTGCAGGCCCTCCGATGCCATTGCACTGAGTGTCAATGAACGGGTACCGATCCTTGTAAGCGAACAGGTGATCGAGGCACTTGACAAGGAGGAGGCCGATTCTCCCGAGATCGATCCCGGCCCGACCTTCGACTGGGAATGAGTTCATCCAACATGAATGTTCCCCAACCACTCGAGATGCTCTCAAGCATCCCAGGCTCCGCATCCCCGGGTATCGGGGGGATCCTGCGCCAGCAAGTCGAGGACTTTCTCGTGTACGAGTTGCCGATGTACGAGCCCGAGGGAGAGGGGGAACACCTCTACCTGCGGCTTCGGAAGAACGGCATTCCGCACGATGACCTCCTGGGACTGGTTGCCAGGGCATGTGGTGTATCACGAAAGTCGATCGGATTTGCCGGCATGAAGGATGCTCGGGCTATCACGGAGCAGACGATCTCGGTTCACCTGCCTGGGGGTGGTGAAGTGAGCTCGTTCGGAGATGACCGTGTCGAGCTGATCTGGTCAGATTGGCATCGCAACAAGCTCAAGCGGGGTCATCTTGCAGGGAATCGGTTCATCATACGAATACGTGATGTCAATCCACTGAAGGTGACCCAGGCGTGGTCGACGCTCCAGTCGTTTGCCCGGACCGGTATTCCAAATGCATTCGGGCCACAGCGATTCGGACGGCGTGGCAACAACCACCTGCTGGGATTGCTTCTTTCAAAGGGGGACTTCGAAGGAGCGGCCGGAGTTCTTCTTGAAGAAGGGGCGACGGGCAGGGTTGAATCGAAAGTTCGTGCAGCCATTGAACAGGGCAAGGATGCGCGGAGTGCGATCGGGCTCGTTCCGGGGCATATCCGGCGACTCTGGAATGATGCGATGCAGTCGGCGATCTTCAACGCCCTGTTGCATCACAGGCTTGGAGCGGACACTTGGAATGTTCTTCTGCTCGATGACCTGGCCTATTCGCATCGCACACGTCGCACGTTCATGGTGAAGTCGGAGGACCTTGTCGATCCCTCGACAATGGAACGTGTCTCGAGCCACGAGCTTGTTCCAACAGGCCCGATGTGGGGTCGTTCAATGCGTACGCCGGGTGAAGCCGTGAAGTCCCTCGAGGAACGAGTGGCAAACGAAATTGATCCATCACTTCCAGCTAGCCTCGAGGAGCAGGGAGCGGCGCCGGGTGCCCGGCGTCCACTCGTGTCCCCATTGGGCAATCCCCATGCGGAATCGGGAGTCGATGAACATGGTTCGTACATCCAGGTTTCGTTTGAACTGCCGCCCGGTGCCTACGCCACGACGGTCATGCACGCCATCATGGGCTTCTGATCAACTGTTTCGCCTGGCCTGGAAGAAGGTCGAGAGCAGTGACGCACATTCAGCTTCCAGGACTCCGCCAATCGTCTCGACGCAGTGATTGAGGCGTTCATCCTCAGTAATCACGTAGAGGGAGGCGCATGCTCCGGCCTTCTCGTCCCATGCTCCGAAGACCAGGCGACCGAGCCGGGCATTGACAAGGGCCCCGGCGCACATTGGACATGGCTCGAGGGTGACGGCCATCGAGCAGTCAGTCAGTCGCCACGAGGAACGATCCAGGCCGGCAGCACGGAGTGCGACGATTTCAGCATGCCCTGTCGGATCTGAATCCTCTTCCCTGCGATTGCAACCTTCGGCGACGATCTCCTCGGCGTCATAGATGACTGCTCCCACCGGGATCTCACCACGTTCGGCTGCTTCGCCAGCTAATTTGATGGCTCGCTGCATCATCTCGATGTCTCGTGGTGTCGGGGTTGTCATGCGTCATCCGTGCCAGCCAGGCGTGAAGCCGGTACGACCTGAAGAAGGAGAATCCCGAACTCGTAGAGCAGGTAGAGGGGGATAAGCATGAGGAACATCGAGATGACGTCGGCTGGGGTCGTTACCGCGGCAAGGACGCCGCAGATCAGCAGTGCCCATCTTCGCTTGGTCTTGAGCATTGGAACATCGACGATGTTCATCCAACCGAGCAGGAGAATGGCCAATGGCATCTGGAATGCAACCGCGATGCCAAGGAGCAGGACCAGGACGAAGTTGACGTAGCTGGTCAGGCGGAAGACCTGCCAGATGGCACTGTTCCCTTCCAGGGGAAGTTGAAGTATCCGGAGCACTCCATCGCTCTCGGGAACCGCAACCTGGAGAAGTCCCTGTGGCATGAGAATCCACGCATCACCTGCAGCAGCTGCAGATGGCAGTGCTTCGAGCAGGGGCAGTGATCCAAGCCCGGCCCCAGAGATGGTCCCGCCGGAGTCGAGTGTCATGGCAGACACCGGCAGTGAGCCGCCTATGGTCATGAGGACTTCCAGCATCAGCGGAAGCATGAAGAAGTACATGAGGCAGATCCCTGCCGTGATGAGGATGGCACTGCCGGGCATCAGGAAATACACGTAGCGTCGTTCACGCGGGTAGAGGCCGGGTCCGATGAAGAGCCAGAGTTGCCAGAGCAGCCAGGGAAGACTGATGACGACAGCGGCAATGATCGAGACCTTGATCTTGAGAATGAGAAATTCCGGTGGGCTGAGCACCTGCAGTTGTCGAGGGAAGCCATTGGCTTCCTGGACGTTCTGAAGGGGGAGCAGAAGCCATTCCAGCAGTGCATCTCCGAAGATGAACATCAGGAATGCAATCGGAATCGGTGCGGCAAGCCCGAAAATGACACGTCGACGCAGTTCCTCAAGGTGATCCCCGAAGGACATGCGGAAGAGATCCGGGTTGGGAGGCATGGTCGCCATGGAGGTAGGCCTGCTTCTTGATCGGACAGGGTAGTAGAATGAGAGCCTTCATGGCCAAGGGAAAGGACTACTACGACGTACTGGGTGTTCCTCGCACGGCATCAACGGATGAAATCCGTGGTGCTTGGCGAACATTGGTTCGCCAATATCACCCCGATGTCTCGGATGAGCCTGATGCAGAGGACCGCTTCAATGAGGTCCAGGAAGCGTATGACGTGCTGTCCGATGATGAAAAAAGAGCCAGTTACGATCGATTCGGACATTCCGGCGGAGCCGACTTGGGCGGTGGATCCGTCGACCCGAGTCGCTACGAGGATATTTTCTCGGAGGTCTTCGGAGCCGGTGGTGCAGGTTTCAGTGGATTCCGACCTGGGGCTGCCGCTCGACAAGGTCCACGGGCCGGCCAGGATATCCGGATGGATCTTTCGGTGACATTCGTGACGGCAGCGAAGGGTGGAACGGAGCAGATCCGACTGCAGGATGGGACATCGTTCGAAGTGAAGATTCCTCCAGGCATCGATGACGGTGGGACACTGCGACTGAAGGGGCGTGGTCGTCAAGGAATGGATGGAGGAGAAGCAGGTGATCTGCTGCTGCAGGTTCGTGTCGGAAACCACCCGGCGCTTCGTCGACTTGGGCGTGACCTGTACATGGATGTTCCGGTGACGATCGCAGAAGCAGCCCTCGGTACGCGGGTCAGGGTGAATATGCTGGATGGCTCCCTCGACCTGAAGGTTCCTCCGGGAACAGGCAGTGGGTGCAAGTTGCGTGTGCAGGATCACGGCATCGAAGATGCCGGTGGCCAACGCGGCGATTTCTTCGCCGTGATCAGGATCGCGGCACCCGAGTCGATGTCGGATCATGCCCGCGAGCTTCTTTCGCAGCTCGAACAGGAGTTGCCAGATCCACGCAGTGATGTCCCCGGCGTCGAGAGCATCGAGCCCTGATGCCAGGCCCTGCAGTCATCCTTGTTTCGGGAGGCCTCGACTCGGCGACGATGCTTGCCATTGCCGCCAGCGAGGGATTCGAATGCCATGCGGTCAGTTTCCGCTACGGACAGCGGCACGAGTTGGAACTTGATGCTGCAATCCGGGTCTGTCGGTCTCTGCAGGCGGCGTCTCATCGTGTCATCGATCTTGATACGTCCGCCTTCGCAGGATCCTCGCTGACAGGCAGCGGCGAGATTCCCCGGGGCCGCAGTATCGAGGAACTCGGCGAGGGCATTCCCTCGACCTATGTCCCTGCACGGAATCTCGTCTTCCTTTCATACGCACTTGGAATTGCCGAGGGAATCGGTTCGACGGATCTCTTCATCGGGGTCAATGCCGTTGACTACTCGGGATACCCCGATTGTCGTTCTGTCTTCATCGAGTCATTCCGCACGACGGCCAACCTGGCTACCCGCATCGGGATTGAGACCGGGGCGATCAGGGTTCACGCCCCTCTCCAGGATCTCGGCAAGGGTGAGATCATCCGACGTGGATTGGAACTGGGAGTCGACTACGGCTTGACGGTCAGTTGCTATGCGCCGGGAGTGGACGGGACACCCTGTGGAGAATGTGATTCATGCATTCTGCGAGCCAGGGGTTTTTTCGATGCGGGTATCGAGGATCCACTTACACGTCGATGTTCGTGACGTCGAGGGCATGGTCCTCGATGTACGTTCGCCTGATTTCGACATCCTCGCCCATCAGGGTGGAGAAGAGTTCATCAGCCTTCGACGCCTCATTCATCGTCACCTTGAGGATGGTTCTTGATGACGGGTCCATGGTCGTGTCCCAGAGTTCTTCCGGGTTCATTTCACCCAGTCCCTTGAAGCGTTTCAGCTCGATGTTCCGGCGGCCCACATTTCGAAGCGTGTTGAGAATCGCCGGTATGTTCGGCACGTCAATGGATACTTCCTTGTCCGTGCCCGGGTCGATCACCCACGCGAAGCGGGTTGCAAGGCATTCACCTGTGACCGTTTCCTCCTGGACCAGGCCCCAGTCCTCGAAGTTGAATCCGTCCTTTTCCAGTTGCCTGATGAGTTCGTCAAGTTCACGGTTCTCATGAAGCTCCCGCAAAGTGGCTTGCACTTGTTCATCAGCAGCAGGTTTTTCGTCATTTCCTGAGAGGTCCTCCAGGACCAGCCCCTTCTTTTTCAGCAGGCTGGCAGCTTCAGATTCAGACCAGCAGAGTTCCTCGCTGCCGGTCCAGCTCATCCTCCAACTGGGAAGTCGCTGCTTGCCATCAGGGTCGTCCCCGCGCATGGAAAGCAGGTTTGTGAACTCGAGTCCCCGCTGCCGAGAGATCGAGACGAGATCATCGACTCGATTCAGCAGTTTCACGATGTGACCCAGTTCGGTTCCACTGAATCGATGGACTTCCCTGGTCGCATCCTGGTCACGAATGACCAGTTCGGAGTGATCAAGGGCCAGTTCCACGAGTTGCTTGTTCATGGCCAGTTCGTTCAGGACATAGTGCGCCTTCTTGTTCCGTGTGACCTGGAAGAGTGGGGGCTGGGCTATGTAGATCTTTCCCTGCTTGATGAGTTCCCGCATCTTCCTGAAGAAGAAGGTCAGTAGGAGGGTCCGGATGTGGGAGCCGTCCACGTCTGCATCCGTCATGATGATGATACGCCCGTAGCGGAGTTTTGAGATGTCGAAGTCGTCATCGATGCCGCATTGGAGCGCCTGGATGAGTGTCCGGATCTCTTCGAAGGCAAGCACCTTGTCAATCCTGGCCTTCTCCACGTTGAGGATCTTACCCTTCAGCGGCAGGATGGCTTGGGTGTCATGGTCGCGACCGCCCTTGGCGGATCCGCCTGCGGAATCACCTTCGACGATGAAGAGTTCGGAGCGTTCAACATCGTTGGTCATGCAGTCAGCGAGTTTCTGTGGCATGCCACCGGACTCGAGAGCGCCTTTTCGCTTGATGAGTTCGCGGGCTTTTCGAGCAGCTTCACGAGCCTGGGCAGCCAGGATCGCCTTCATGCAGATGTTCTTCGCCTCCGCCGGGTGTTCCTCGAGCCAGGCACCCAGGTGCTTGCTGACGGTACGGCTGACGAACTTCTCGATTTCGGGGCTCAGCAGTTTTTCCTTCGTCTGGTTGTTGAACTGCGGTTCTGGCAGTTTCACCGAGACGATGGAAGTGAGCCCTTCGCGAAGGTCGTCACCAGTTGGGGAAATCCCCTTCAGGAGGTTCTTCTTTTTTGCGTAGGCATTGATGACTCGTGTCAGGGATACCTTGAACCCCGCGGCGTGTGTTCCCCCATCTCCATTGAGGATGTTGTTGGCAAACGTCAGCATCGTTTCGTTTGTCGCCTCGGTGTACTGCATCGCGATATCACAGCCGATGCTGGTTTTCTCGTCGTATTCGACGACGTGGATGACAGGGCTGACTTCAGCCTTGGACCTGTTCAGGTGCAGTACGTAGCCGGCGATTCCATCATCGAAGGCGAAGGTGTCCTTCCGGATCTTGCCGTGCGAATCGACCCGTTCATCGACGAGTTGGATTGTCACGCCCGTGTTCAGGTAGGCCAGTTCCCGGAGGCGATGCTGGAGCGTCTCGTATCGGAAGTCCGTGTCGGGAAAGATCTCCGAATCGGGCTTGAATCGGACCCGTGTTCCAGAGGAGTTCTTCGACTTCTCGCTTCCCATGACATGGAGTGGTCGAACCACTTCGCCACGTTCAAAGGCGATCAGATACGTCTTGCCATCCTTGACAATCTCGACTTCGGTCCATTCCGAGAGTGCATTGACACACTTGACACCGACACCATGGAGTCCGCCAGAGACCTTGTAGGCACTGGCGTCGAATTTTCCGCCGGCATGAACTTCCGTGAGAATGACTTCGACGGCAGGGCGTCCATCGATCGCTGGATTCTCATGTTTCATTGGATCGATCGGCATGCCTCGGCCATCGTCGGTCACCGAGCAGGACCCATCGACCCCGATCGTGACGTTGATCAGATTCGCAAATCCCGCCATGACTTCATCGATGGCGTTGTCGACTGCTTCGTAGACGAGGTGGTGCAATGCACCGGGACCGATACCACCGACGTACATGCCGGGCCGTTTTCGAATCGCTTCAAGACCTTCAAGGACCTGGATGGAATCAGATGTATACGCTTCTTGGTTGACGTCTGGAAGCTGTGCTGGTTGCTTTGCCATGTGGTGTTCAGGCTCGTTCCTGGGGTGTCGTGTGAGGCCCCGTATTGTATCCGAAATTGCTGTTTCCAGTCCCCCTCAAGCCGTCTTGAGACCGCCTCGGAACTGCCTCGAAACAGGGCATTTACAGGCCATTGGTGGGAGCATTTCGAGGCGTCGATCGGGGCATGGGAAACGTGTCTTCTTTTTCCTTCGTGGTCCCGACAAGGGTCAATCTGGGGATACTGAAGGAGGAGCCTGCGGGGGGTCGATAGTGTGAGTCTGGACAGCCCCTGGCTGCAAACATGGAGAATGCAGTGAGCAGCCAAGAACACTTCGAACATGTCCCGGGAGATGTGTTCGAGCATGGAGCAGTTCCAGTCTTCTCCGCTACACGTCGAGCATTCATGCTCGGTTCGATGGCCTTCCTGGCAGGCTGTGCGTCGACGGGATCATCCGACGGTCTTCCTTCGATGATCTGGTCGGAATCGATCTCCCCGTCGAAGCCGGTCTCTTCCTCGCAGCCCCTTCCCAACAACCTGGACGTGATATCCAGGTCGACCTGGGCGCGTGGCATGCCGATCCCCGGAAACATGAATCGGATGACACCGGTTCAGCGCATCACCATCCACCACGATGGGATGAATGCATTCACGACGACATCACGGTCGAGTGCTGCTGCCCGCCTTGAACGGATTCGTCGAGGACACCTGTCGCGTAGACCTCAACCTTTCGGAGACATCGGCTATCACTATGCAATCGATCCCTCGGGTCGTGCATGGGAATGCAGACCGATGTCGTGGCAGGGTGCACACGTGAAGAACCAGAACCCCGGGAATCTGGGCATTCTTGTCATGGGCAACTACAACGATCAGTCATTGACGCTGGTACAGAAGCGGGCCGTGCTCCAGTTCGTCTCGGGCCGGATGCGGGCGTATGGCGTTCCAGCTTCCAGGTTGCATACCCACCAGGAACTCGCTCCTACGGCCTGCCCGGGGCGAAGCCTCCAGGCGTTCATGGTGTCTGCTCGTTCCAACGGACAATTTGGATAGAACCCGGGTCCGGATCCCATCGGCGTGCTAGGCTGTGGGCTGGTGTGCCATGACCTCGATCCGCGTCAATTTTAAGCATCGTTTCCCGGTCTTTCCACTGCCCGGTGCCGTGCTCCTGCCTCACGCCGTGCAGCCGATGCATGTCACGGAACCGAGGTACCGCTCGATGATCGATGCCGCCCTCGATGGTTCAGGCCAGATCGCCGTCGCCATGCACGAAGGCCCCGTTGATGATGAGCAGCCGGTGGCAGCCGTGCGTCCCGCGGTCTGCCTCGGGCAGGTCGCACACCATGAGTCGGTTCCCGGGGGATACGAGGTCCTGCTCCATGGAGTCTGCAGGGCAACGATCATGAAAGTCTTCGATCCGACTGAAGAACGACCCTGGTGTGATGCGAAGCTTCGACCACTGGAGACGCTCGACGAGGAACCTCCCTCGATGATCGATGTTCGTGATGAACTGCATTCACTCCTGGCCAGCAACTACCTGAGTTCGATGAGACCGGTCGAGAGCATCATTCAGTGGTTTGAACGCGAGGACGTGAGTACGCATGCCTTGCTCGAACTCATCGGGAGCACGCTCGTTCATGATGAGGAACTTCGGTATCAGTTGCTCGCCGAGCCGGCCATGGGGCGTCGATCCGATCTCATCAGGGTGGAACTGATTCGCCTCGACACGATGCTTGGCAAGGCGGCAGCCCAGAAACGAGATGACTTGGGACGGGGCATGACCCCGAACTGACCACCGCATGGTTCCAGCATGAAAATGTCGATGGCAATTCTTGAAGCAGACACCATCACCTGCACGAAATGTCCTGCCCTGCGTGACTATTGTGCAGGAGTCGGTCGTACTCGTCGGCGTGCCTACGCGGACTGGGACTACTGGTCCCGCCCCGTACCTGGATTCGGCGATCCGGGGGCCGGGGTACTTCTTGTCGGGCTTGCTCCCGGGGCACATGGGGCGAATCGAACAGGTCGCATGTTCACCGGTGATCGCTCGGGTGACTTTCTCTTCGCTGCCCTGCATCGTGCCGGATATGCCAGCCAGGCAGAATCCTCCTCAAAAGACGATGGCTTGAGACTCGACGGAATCTGGATCGGTGCCGCTTGTCGTTGTGCACCACCCTCGAACAAGCCGACTTCAAAGCAGTTGGCTGCCTGTCGTCCCTGGCTTGCCGGGGAGTTGGAACTGCTCCAGCCCCGCGTGATTCTGGCCCTGGGAGGCATTGCCTGGGCGGCCTGCCTCCGGAGCCTTGTTGATTTGGGCGAGCCTGTTCCACGGCCTCGTCCGCGATTCGGCCATGGCGTCGAGTGCAGGATCGGTGAGCGTGTACTCCTTGGTTCCTACCATGTCAGCCAGTTGAATACCTTTACCGGCCGGCTGACTCCAGACATGTTCGACGAGATTCTCCAGCGTGTTCGTGTACTCTCGGAAGCGGGGGAAGACCTCCCGCGATCATCGAGCCTTCCAGGAAAGGCATCCGAATGCGGACGCTGATCATCGGGGCAACTGGAACGATCGGTCGTCGGGTCCTCCTGCACCGTCTTTCAAAGGGCGACTCCGTGACGTTGATGACTCGGGATGCAGCCCGTACGCGCCGGCTCCTTGCGGCGATGGGGCATGTCGGCGTTCCGACCATCGAGGGAGATACATCGACGCCCGGACCCTGGCAGGCTGCAGTTGACGGGCAGGATGTCGTTATCGTGCTCGGCGGTGCCGGGATTGCAGACAAGCGATGGTCAAAGCGGCGTTTGAAACAGATCCGGACGAGCAGGATCGACGGGGTCTACCAGGTTGTCCGGGCGATCGACAACGCGAAGCAGCCGCCGGCGGTATTGATCGTGGCATCCGCTGTCGGGTACTACGGAGACACAGGTCGAGTGCTCGATGACGAGTTCACTTCTGCCGGGAGTGACGCGTTGGCCAGCCTGTGCCTGGACTGGGAGAACCAGGCAATCCGTGCAGAACGACTCTGCCGCGTGATCCGCCTGCGTCTGGGTGTCGTGCTCGATGCCAGTGGCGGAGCGCTCAGGAAGATGCTCCCGGTGTTCAGAAAGGGCCTGGGTGGGCGGTTGGGCTCCGGTCGGCAGTACATGTCGTGGATTTCATGGCATGACGTGGTCGGGATCATCGACCATCTCATCGGGATCGACTCCGCTTCGGGGGCCTACAACCTCACCTCGCCGACCTCTGTGACGAACAGGGAGTTCACGAAGACGCTTGCCGCAGTGCTTGGCCGTCCTGCGTTCCTTCCTGTTCCTGGTCCAGCCCTGAGGCTCGTCATGGGAAAGCTGGCCAGGCACCTGCTCATGGGGCAGCGTGCCTACCCGGCCCGTGTACTCGAGTCTGGATACGAGTTCAGGCATCCCGTGCTGGAGGGCGCTCTTGTAGCGGTGCTCAACGCAAATCCCCGCGAGGATCCGGCAGTCGAAGCCCCCGGGCCATCCGAGCTCCCAGGCATCATCGTGGTCGATATCGATGGATTCACTGGGGAATTCCCCAACTTGAAGTCGGCGATGCGACTGCTTGATCGAACAGGTTGTGAAATCATTCTTGCAACCAGCCATGGACTCAAGGAAGCAATCCAACTGCTCCATGACCTTGATCGATCCTCGACGACGATTGCAGCCGATGGTGCGCTCATCCTCGGCAGGGGAGGAACATCCGTTCACGCTTCCCGCCCACTTGGAGATGTTCTGCTGTACACGATCCTTGCAGCCCTGGGAGAGATTAACGGGGTCGTCAAGGTGGAACTTGAACGACAGGATGGAGAGTGTGCATTCTGGAGCTCATCGGAGCCACTCCCCCCGGTTGAATCACTTTCCGGAATCTACCGCGTGCACATCGGGGGAAACGAGGCGGCATGCGCCCAGTCAGAGCATCTTGTTCGAGAACGATTCTGGAAGCAGCGGCAGGTTGCATGCCAGATGGGTGAAGATGGCAGGCTGGAAGTCCTCGACCCGTTGGCTGACCGTGGAATTGCAATCCAGGAAATTGCCCGTCGGCTCCATGTACCTCGTGAACGTGTTGCAGCGGTAGTCAAGGGTGATCGCAGTGCAGGCCTGGCGGAGTGGAGCGGTTTCTCGGTTGCCCTCAAGGGTGCTTCCGCTACCATTCAGGGCCTGGCTGACGCAACGACTCGCTCAGCGGGTACCGACGGCATTGTGGAAGCGATGGAACGATGGCTTCGGCCAAGACCCCATGGAATGGAGAAGAAATGACAGGCCATGAAGATGAAACCCGGACAGCGATGATGACCGAGGGTACGCCACGGGAAACAACGCCTGGTTCCACGACACGGGATGTCTGGATCGATGGTTCTTTCGTGGACCAGTCGGAGGCCAGGATCAGTGTCTTCGACCATGGCCTGCTTTACGGGGATGGCTGCTTCGAGGGGATTCGAATCTACAACGGCCGGATCTTCAAGCTCAGGACGCATCTTGAGCGCCTCTTTGCTTCCGCCGAATCGATCCGACTTGAGCCTTCGTATGACATCGAGACCATCGAACAGGTGACGAGGGAAGTGGTTGAACGAAATGGACTCATGGACGGCTACATCCGGATCGTCATCACCCGCGGCGTTGGTTCACTTGGACTGCATCCCTTCAGGTGTGAACGATCTTCCGTCATCATCATCGCCGATGTCATCAGCCTCTATCCGGAGTCGATGTACACCGATGGCATGTCGGTCATCGTCGCCAAGCGACCTCGGCTGCCCGTGGCATGTCTTGATCCACGGATCAAGAGCCTCAACTACCTGAACAACATTCTGGCGAAGATCGAGGCCATCGATGCCGGTGTTCTCGAGGCCATCATGCTCAACACCGAGGGCGTGGTCGCCGAGGGCACCGGTGACAACATCTTCATCATCAAGGATGGGGTCATCTTGACCCCTGGCACCGAGGCCGGCATGCTGCATGGCATCACCAGGCAGTATGTCATCGACACGGTTGCCCCTGCCCTTGGGTACACCATCGAGGAGCGAAGCCTTCAGGTCGAGGATGTAAAGGGAGCCGACGAGGTCTTTCTTACGGGAACCGCTGCCGAGATCATCGGCGTGTCCTCGATCGATGGTGACCAGGTCGGCAGTGGCGTGGTTGGACCCGTCACATCAGCTCTGGCCGCAGAGTTCACCCGGCTCGTCCGCAAGGAACGTGCGCCTGAGGATTGACCTGCACCGGGGTTCTCAGTCCCCACTACCGACAGTCAGGGCGACATCCTGGTTGTTGTTGCCTGCGCAGGCGGTCTCCACATGGAGTGACTGGGCACGAAGGGTCGACCAGTCTTCTACCCGTGTGTCCGGGGACTCGCCGTTTCCATGGACCCGGAGCATCCGATACGCATTGTCACGCTGGGCTGGAGTGAACCCGGCCTCGCGGATGAGGTGGCAGATGAGGGGTTCACTCAGGCAGTAGGTGGTTCCAGCTGCGCTGACGACGTTCTCCTCCATCATGACCGAGCCCATGTCGTTGGCCCCCCAGGCCAGCGCCGTCTGCCCGATGTGCGGCCCCATGGTGACCCAGCTTGCGCCGATGGAGTAGATGTTGTCGAGGTAGAGTCGGCTGATCGCCTGCGTGCGGAGGTAATCGGTTGCGCCTGACATGCGGATGCGTCGGCCGAACTCGGAATGGGCTTCCTTCGTTCCGCCTCCATCGAGCCTCGCCACTACATCGCCAGGGAAGGGAGCATCATGTTCGCCGTCTTCTCCCCATTCCCGGCAGCGACCCAGCGGGGTGTTCTCTCTCTGGAAGGGCCATGAGATGAAGGCCATGTATCGTCCGCCACCATCGCTGGCATAGTCGTTGATGCTCTTCTCCTGCCATTGCCGGACCAGTTCCATGTGGTGGATGCGATCGGCGATTCCCTCGATGTGCCCGAACATCATCGTGGCCGAGGTATTCATGCCAAGTTCATGTGCGACCTGCATGACGGTCAGCCAGGCCTCGGCATCGCATTTGCCCAGGCCGATCTTGCGTCTGACCGCATCCGAGAAGATCTCTCCTCCACCGCCAGGTACGGAGCGAAGCCCGGCCTCGGCCAGCGTCTTCATGACGCCACGGAGTTTCTCGGCGAGTGTCGTGCCTGGTGGATCGAAGAACTCGATGAACTCGATGAACTCAGGCGGACTGAATGCATGAACATGGATGTCGGGGAACCGATCGCCAATGGCCTGCAGCAGGTCCACGTACCACTCGAGTGGCAGTTCCGGGTTCATGCCGCCCTGCATGAGAATCTGCGTGCCACCGATATCGACCAGGCCCTGGATTTTCTCGAGGATCTGTTCGACCTCGAGGGTGTAGGCGTCCTCCTCGTCACCATCCCGTCGGAAGGCGCAGAAGGTGCACTTGGCAGTACAGACGTTCGTGTAGTTGATGTTCCGGTCGATGACGTAGGTCCGAAGCTGCTCGCCATGAAGATGGCGACAGCGGGCATCGGCCCAGCGGCCCAGTTCCTGCAGGGGCATCTCATGGAAGAGCTGCATGGCCTGTTCTCCACAGAGGCGGAGGCTTCCCGTGACCACGTCCTGCAGGACGGCGGGGTCGAGCACGTCGGCGCCAGGTTGGATTGGTGGTGAACTGGCCATCGAACCGCCCATGGTACCCGGAGGTTGCCCCCGGGTCTCAACCGGAGCAGCCATCCTCGATCGAGCGGACAAGTCCATCAAGGTTCAATGTCCTGGCATCCACCTCGTCCCGGAGGTGTTTAGCGTGTTCCTGGTCGGCGAGTTGCGACAGGTTGGCCTTGACATTCCAGGCCGCGGCACGGGCTGCAGCCCCTGCGAGCACGGCTGCAATGGCAAGATCGCTTGCCAGGAGTCGATTCGTCGTTTTCACGAGGCTGGCGAGGAGGGCAAGCATGGCTTCACAGGCATCGATGGTTTCCTGGGGGGGTTTCATGGCGCCCTCGAGTGCCTGTTCCCACTCGGCGAGTCGTTTCTCGTCATCAGCCGGGAGCTTCATCAGTTCATTGAGATGTGAGTACGCAGTTGCATCTGCATCTGCAAGATCCAGCGCAGTTCGTTCGCAGGCTCGAAGCTGCTGCAGCGCATCTTCATTGCCTGCTTGAAACTCCGCCAGCGACTTCTTGTCGATGGAGTAGGCGAGGACCATGCGTGCCAGTGATGCTGAAAGTGCAAGCGTGGTGGATGCCAGTGTGCCACCGCCGGGGATCGGCGTCTTTTCGCCAAGAGCCTCCAGCAACTGTGTGAGGGTGGAATCCGGAAGGCTCATGATCAGTTCCGGATCTCGGCTTGGAATGTCGACTTGAGCACATCGATGGCCTGCTGGACAGGTCCATCGACCTCGTCATGGGTGAGCGTTCGCTTGGCATCGCGGAAGCAGAGTCGCAGCGTGATCGACTTCCTGTCCGAGCCGACCTGTTCTCCACGCCAGGTGGTGACGAAGTCGATTGATTCAAGCGATGCAAGGTCCAGGCCGTTGATGCACAGGGCGAGTTCATGCCAGGTGGCGGTTTCTGGGACGATGGCAGAAATATCCCGCTCGATGGCCGGGAAGGCAGGCAGCGGCTTGAGATCTGCCACGGGTGGATATCCGGCAAGCAACCCACGGAGACACAGTTCGGCGGCCATGACATCATGTTCGAGACCGTGGGCATTCCGGATCGACCCGGCGAGCAGTCCCATGCGACCGATGGGAGAACCACCGAGTCTCAGCAGGGCACCGGGCTCAAACCAGGGTGCATCGGTTGAAGGCGTGGATTCGATTGTCGCACTGGAACCCTGCAACCTGCACGCAAGTCGTTCAATGACACCCAGCAGGGGGCGAAGACCATCCGCCGGCTCGACGAAATCCATCAGGAGGCCAAGATGAAGTGATTCATCATGTCCCTTCTTCGTGGCATGAAAGACCGAGCCACCTTCGAAGAGCCGCATCGTTCCTGCCCCCTGGTCCTGGTTGTGTGCGCGGACCCGCATGAGGCTTGGCAGCAGGGATGGTCGGAGGATCGTGTCCCCACCCTCGCGATCATCGATGGTTCCCAGGAGTGTGGCACCTCCTGGCAGGAACGGTGTTGCAGCAGTCTCGTTGATGAGCGAGTGGGTGACTGTTTCCATGAAGCCTTCGGCGACAAGGTGGGCGTCGAGGGCTCGCCTGCCCAGGACCCTGGGCTGGGAAGCGGCCGGCCTGGTACTGATGACCTCGTTCACGGGCAGGTCGTTGTAGCCCTGCATCCTGGCGACTTCCTCAACAAGGTCGATTTCCCGCTCGATGTCGCCTCGCTCACATGGCACGGTGACGTTGATTGAATCCCCATCGAGCGTGGGACTGAATCCCAGCGTATCGAGCACCCGAATCATCTCTTCAGTGGCAATGTCTCGCCCGAGGATCGACCTGCACCGATCCATACGCATCGAGACTTCTCGCAGCGGGGGGAGGTCGGCCCCAGCCGAGAGGACGCCTTTGCAGAGGGTGCCACCTGCATGTTCAAGGACCAGGGAAGCAAATCGCTGGGCGCAGGCATCGACCTGCAGCGGGGAGACACCCCGCTCGAACCTGAACGATGAATCGCTGCTGATCCCATGCAGTCGACTCGTCCTTCGAACGAGTACCGGGTCGAATGTCGCTGCTTCGAGCAGGATGTTGGTTGTCTTTTCCGTAACGGCCGAGTCGGCTCCACCCTTGACGCCTGCCAGGGCGACGGGTTTTTCCGCATCGGCGATGACCAGTTCCTCGCCGGTCAGCGTGATGGGAGTGGCGCCTTCACCCAGTGGCAGGAAGGTTTCACCCTTGCGTGCCATTCGAATGATGATGGCTCCTCCAGCGAGGGTGTCCAGATCGAAGGCATGAGTGGGCTGTCCCATTTCAAAGAGGACGAAGTTGCTTGCATCCACGATGACATTCCTGGGGATGTCGCCACGTGCTTCCAGTCGCTGGGCGATGTCCTTCGGGGAGGGTGCCACCTTCACGCCACGAATGACACGGGCTGTATAGAGCGGGCAGGCGCCGGGTTCCTCGTTGACCACCGTGACATGATCACCGATGGGGTCATCCGATTCGGTTACCGAGATGGGAGGCAGGACGAGGCTTCGGCCACTGATGGCGGCGATTTCCCGTGCAAGGCCCAGATGGCATGTGCAGTCTCCGCGATTGGACATCATCTCGAAGTCCAGCGCGATGTCATCGTCACGCTCGATGCGTTCCTCCAGCGGGAATCCAGCTGATGTCAGCAGTTCTCCCTGCTCGGCATCGTTGGCCTGGGGGTTGAGGTAATCATTCATCCATCGCACGGACGTAAGCATGGTGGCAGGGTACCGGGGGAGGGGGGTAGTTGGGTAGTCGTGGACACTCCGGGGGTCGCCGGGGGTCGCCGAGGCGGGCGCAGTACACTGCCTCCATGCTGCCACGGTCCCTTGCCATGGTCTTGATCTGCCTCCTGTTGCCCCTGGGGTGTGCCAGTACGCACCCTGCTGGTTCTTCACGAGACCACTACGCCGATGTCCCCGAGAATTTCTCGATCGACGTGACGATCCTGGCTGCCGAGGATGAGCCCGAGGCCCATCGTCGCACGGCTCGCTACGTCGTCTTCCCGGATGGGTCGCTGCACCACGAGGCCAAGCCCGGCGCCGGGCCGAATACGCTTCCGCCGCTGTCGCGTCGACTCAACAAGGCACAGATGGCCGCATTGTGGGCGAAGGCAAGGGAACTGGGCCTGGTGGATGAGTCGAAAGCCGACCAGGTCGAGAACTTTCGCCGGGTGGTGCATCCCTCTTCGGGTCATGCCTACCTGGTCGCTTTCACTGCCGATGGTGACTACTGGAATTTTACACGTGGTGTTCCAGAGGGTGAACGTCTTGATCCGGCGTTGACAGAGATGATCAGGGAACTGGCGATGCTTGCCTGGGCTGATGATGGTGTTGATGATCGTCTGCGAGCCGAACCCCTTCGCTATGACTTCGGCCCGGATCCCTGGGCTGCGTATCGGGCAGGCGAGGGACCATGATGTCCAACGTCCGAGTTCACCTGCTTCTCTTATCGGTGCTGCTGCTCGCCGGGTGCAATACCTGGCCAAGTTGGTATCACCCGGAGGATGGCTCAAGCCCGACGAACAACCTGGGCCTTGAACTGGACCTGACGGATCACGAGGAGTCCCAGTATGCCCGATACCGGGTGGAGCCTGATGGGGTGATCACGTTCTGGGGAGGGGAAAATGCGGTCTTCGACCGGGTGACCTGGCGTGGCACCATCACCGACCTTGAAGGCCAGTCGATTGACAAACTCGTGCGTGACGGGGACTGGTTCCAGTTTCCTCCGACGGGCGATCGCAAGGGGGACCAGACATGGATCATCACGGTGATCGAACCAGGTCGCCGTCGGGACTTCACGGTGCATGGGCATGCGATGCGTGTTGATGAACTCTGGAGCATCCTGCAATCGGCGTCATCGAGGCGATTCAATCATGTCCTGGATGCACTGCCCAAGCCTGGCATCGATTCCCTGAACAGGAAAACGACGCCAGCCGAGCAGGACCGGCAGCCATGAAATCCCGGGGACTGAGTCTCATCGGGCTTCTGGTCACGCTCGTGTGCATCGTGATGCTGTTGTCATTCACCTTGCCTGCGCTTCGAACCGCGACAACAGGCATAACGCCACAGGGTACGCAGGCACCCAACAGCGCCTGGGGAGCGGCCGAGATGCTGCAACTGCAGGCCCTTGGGCAGGCGATCCTGACCCAGAACATGCTTGGCGACAGCATGTATGCCAGGCCAAGCGACGCCTCCGGAACCGAGGATCGAACGCTGGACACGACGGCGAACTTGTATTCACTGCTGATCATGGAGCGTTTTACCGTGCCCAAGCAAGTGGTACGCAAGGGTGATCGTGGCTACGTGGAAATCGACGATGACTACAGCTGGGCGGCGTACAGTCCGAGGAACGGCGTGTACTGGGATCCATCCTTCGTCGCCGACCTGGATGTTCTGTCAAATGTCTCCTATGCGCACATGCCATTGACCGGCCGGCGGGTCGATGACTACTGGCGATCATCCTTCTCGACGGACTTCCCGCTCTTTGGCAGTCGTGGCCCGGAGGATGGAATTGACTCGTTGAACTCGGTGACCTGCCTGTATGGAGGTTGGAGCGGCCGCGTGGTCTTCGCGGACGGGCACGTGGATTTTCTGTCCTCGATCGGTTCATTCAACAGGCAGTGGAACGGCCGGGCGGACAACCTCTTCAGGATCGACGATGAGCGGAACGGGGCCGATGCGGTCCTGGGCTTTTCCGAGTCGATCGACGAGGACGGTGTCACGCTGCAGTGGGATTGATCCGGAAACTTCGTGGGAAGAACGAGTTTCGACGCGAATAGGCTGAGCAGGATTCGAACCTGCGACCCGGCGATTATGAGTCGCTTGCTCTGACCACTGAGCTACCAGCCCGGGTATTGGAAGTGTACATCAGTTGATGAAGTCTTCCTACGTGTTGTAGTTTCTGTTGTAGGTCGAGGGGTGTTCCCCGGCTGCTGGTGGCCACCTTCCAGATACCTGGGCGGCACTTCGATGGGAATGAGGTTCGATTTCTCACTCGATCATTGACCTGTTCTCTGCTTTTATTCTGTCAATATCGACACTGACTCTGAACCAAACACCAAACTCCTCCAATCGCAATTCAACCTCGCCGCCCAACTCATGCGGAATCGCTTCCCTGATGAAAAGTGTGCCAAAACCACCGTCAATACTCTCTGGGATGGGCAAGTCATGAACCTCATTCCAATGAAGATGAAACTGCCTCCCCTCGATGGCATCAGAATCGACCATCCATGAAATCTCTACTACTCCCGATGTGGATTTCAAAGCACCATACTTGCTCGCATTCATGGCCAACTCATTCAATACCATCGCAAATGTGACTGCTGCTTTGGGGCCAACTGAAATACTTGGACCTACCATCTTCAAATGAGTGGCTGGGGTAGAGGTATATGGCTCCAGTACTGACTGAATGAGTTCCTCCAGATCGATGGAGATATTTCGTACTCGATTCAGAAGATCATGGACTGACGCAAAGGCGTCAACCCGCGCTGAGAGATCCTCAAGTATCGGCTTGTCTGCCGTGGCATCGTCAAAAGCTTGGTTGCATAGAACCGACATCTGAGCCAGTGTGTTCATGACTCGATGATCCAACTCACGCCTCAAAAGGCGTTCCTTGGCCCCCATGAACTCTAGTTCAGAAACCAAGTTCTGCCTGCTTTCAAGTACGTCGCCCAAAGTATTGACAGCCATACTCAGGTCATTGAACTCTGGAATAGAGAACTCTGGTGCCTTGGTACCAGCATCGCCTTTACCAATCCTTTTAGCGGCAAGAGAAAGCTTTTGGATAGGCACTGAAAGACGGCGTGCCATTGTTGCGCCGACAATAAGTGCTGCCAGCAACCCGAAACAGCTGATCAATAAACCGTACCTGAGAGCGGCTGAAGCGCTATCAAGAAAGACATCCGTAGGCACAAGCGAGACTATTGTCCAGTCGAGTGAAAGATCACCTTCCAAAGTAGAAGCCATAAGAAAGAAATCTTGATCCTCTTCAGTTATCCGAATCAGTTCCCCATCGCCGAGAAAGTCGAAGTCAGCAGCGCCTCCTTGTCTTATTGCCGCATCGAGTCTCTCATCACCTATTTGAGATATGCCTACCATCTCGCCATCGCTGACCAGTGACGTAATTTCCTTTGAGCTCGCTAGTACTCGACTACGTTCGTCAATAATTAGAGTCAGTCCAGACGGATTTAACGCTATGTCCATCAAGTGCTTCGACAAGTCATGTAACGAGTAATCCGCATCAACAACCTGGCCAACCTCTCCATTGTCATCAAGAATAGGTATTCCATAGGAAACACCTATTGTGGGAGTCTCTACATCCTCACCACCTGCCCATACAAATGGGGGCGTCCACCCAGGCTCCGCGCGATCAACAACAGTACGGAACCACGGTCTCTTGAATACGTCGTACTCAAACTCCGAAGTGGGATGTTCAGGAAATTGAAAGTCCTCCCCAAGCCGCCACTCCTTCATTCTGGAATCAGATCCATCCTCTTTCAGAGCCCAGTAGATTCCCCCATCCGAGTATCGTCCGATCCATAATGCGCGACCACTTGTGTCTGCCCAAACAATGGCACTAAGCCCCGGATAGGCAGACACGAGCTCATTAACGAATATCGATCTCCATGACTGCAAGGCGTCAGTGCTTAGCATGCCACTGGAAATCAGATCCTTATTAAGAGCAACTACGCGTGGCGCCATACCCAGTTGTCGTTCGACATGTCGCGCTATGACCTCATGCGATCCTCGCATCGTCTCCTTTGCCACGAGAACAGCCGACTCAGTTGCCTGGAAATACCACACAACTGAAAGAAGGAGACAGAGCACAAAAACCGGAGAGGCTACCGTGACTGTGGCATAAAATTTTATAGGCAAATTTCGAACCACCAGCCCAGAAACTCCTACCTGTCAATGGTGTCTGCTATTTCCTGAAGTGCTTTCACTGAGCTACCAGCCCGGGTATCGAAAGTGTACATCAGTTGATGAAGTCGCCCACGGATGCCGCCGCACCTGCCTGCTAGGATTGATCGCCCAGGAGACATGTTCATTCAACACCTCGTTGCAACAACTATCGTCGCCATCTTCCTGCTGCTTTCCGGCTGCCAGCGGTCCGAGCCCCACGTGGATGACCAGGGTTCTCTCTGGGATGGCTATGAACCATTCGTGCCCATGGATGAGGAACCGACCTACCACGTGATGGAAGGGTACGACCCCCAATGGCAGGAGTACCTGCGGGAGGGAATCGAACTTTCGCGTACTTACTGGGGTAGTTATGGACCGACGCATGTCTGGATCGTGGGCGCCGAGGATGGCGACTCCATCGATGAGGATGCCAGCGAGGCCTTCCTCGAGGAATACTGCAACTGGAGAACAGCCGGGACGTCTCGCACGATGACGGAATGTCGACCGCATGCCGAGCGACAGTTCCTCGATGTCCTGCGTCGGGGTGATCCCGAGGCATATCTCTCCGTTGTGCGCGAGACCGATGTGCACATGGCGGAACTCGTCTTCATCAACGTGCACGAGTGGTACTTCGAAGAAGATGTTGTCCCCGACCCGGTGCTTCGAGGCATCCACGAGTACACGCATGTCTTCCAGCAGTCGGTGGGCAGGATGCCCACCTGGATGATGGAGGGCGGGGCGCTCTTCTCGGAAGCCTGGCTTCCTTCACTTGATGGGCGCCGTTCACCGGAGGAGATCATGCGACCGATCATGATCATTGCCCAGGGCATCGATGACCCTGATGTGTCGATTGCGGACATGGAGGAGATTGAGACGGCGCCCGAGCACGTTGCGAAGTACTACCAGGAACTGGCCTACTACTCGGGCGCCTGGGCGACCGTGTTCATGGTGTACGAATCACCGACTCGAAGTGTCGAAGCACTTCGAGACACCTTCTATCCACTCATCTCCGAGATCGGCTGGGAAGAAGCCTTGCCACGCTACGTGGGCATGGATAGCACCGCCGAGTTCTACGAGCAGTTCGAAGTCTTCATGGATCTGCCCATCGAAGAGCAACTGGCCATTCTTGGCGAAATACAGCCCTGACTTGATGCAGTCCCCCCCGATGCTGGTCTGCAACGGCAGGGCCATTCAGGGACGTTGATGATGCAACAGCGATCCCTCTGGGGCACCTTGATCGGCCATGCAGACCGACTTCCTGGATCGGGTCTTGCCCCGCATATCGCTGGTGGTACGCTGGATTCCGGAAGAGAGAGCTTGCCATGAGTCGATCATGTCTCCCTGCAGTCCTGGCCCTGCTTCTGCTGGCCTGGCCATGCAGTGGAAGTCATCCTCTCGTCTCCTTCCCTGAACTTGTACACACCAGCCACGTCATCATCGATGGTCGTATTGACTCCGTCGAGATGTTCGAGGAGGCATCGGGCCTGGTTGTCACCGATGTCACGCTTCGGGTCCTTGATGCATGGCATGCCGATCCTGCTTCCAGTGGGTTCCTGGGTGACACGATTACCTGGACGATTCCCGGGGGCTTGGCAGGTGAAAGGTCCTTGGACACCGGGGCGCCCCGCTTCGAGCCTGGAGAACGCGTCGTCGTCTTCGCCCTGCTGGATGGGAAGCGATACATCGACCCCTTCGTCGGTGGTCAGCAGGGTGTCTTCCGGGTTCGTGAATCAGGAGCGGTCGCGCTTCCGATGAACGCGTCCGGGCGGGGGATGCTCGATATCTCGACTGCAATGATCAACTGGTCCCCCGTGGTGGACTACGTGAAGGATGGCCAAGCGTATTTCCTGCCACCGGCACGAGGACTGGCCGGGGCGAACGCCCATGGCGAGGGTGTATCGGTTCAGGATCAGCAGGTGCCCATGCATGGCTCGCTCATGAGCATGGAGATGTTCAAGGTGATGGTCATCGACGAGTCGCGGAAGGAGTCGATCCAGGATGACCTGCTGCTTCGAAGAGCAAGTATTTCCGGCAGCCTGTCTCCGCCAACGGCCATGACATGGAGCGAGGAGGACGAGCCCGCAGCGAGGGAACCTCCTTCTGCCGACAGTGGGACGGGACAGCATGGGGCATCCAGGGGAAACGAGGAAGCGAATCTTCACTGCTGGTGTGGTTCACATGATCTCTACATCGCGATGAAGAAGATGCCGGAAGGTGACTGGTCCAACCTCTTCAACAACATGTCGATGGGGCACTGGAATCGTTTCATGGATGTCTTCCGTGAAATCGAATCGGACGGCAGCTGGGCCTTCGATAACGGCTTGAGCGAGTTCTGCGGTTTCTTCGATTCTGTTCCTGACCACGGCGAATGGGGAACGGCCCTTGGGGCCACGATCGTTTGGAGGTATTGGCTGGGGGGGTGCGACAGCGAAGGCATCCAAGAAGCGGATGTCCTGTTCAACTCGAACGTGCAGTGGGAAACGGATTTCATCCTCGCGTTCAACAACCCCGACAACTATCTCTACCAGAGAGTCGTGATCCACGAACTGGGCCACGTGTGGGGATTCCATACCGGCCCATGTGACGAATCCTACATGTACAACCAGCCCTCGGTGATGACCTATTACGACCGAGCGGTTGTCGAGGATGGCCGGGGCATTCACACCGCCGATGCCGAGTACTTCAGGCAGAACTACCTTGACCAGACCCTTCCACTTGAGGCCATCGATGTCGGTTGCGAGTCATACAGATCGTGGGGTTCGGCCACGCATGGCAACGCCTTGACCTCTTCGCTCGAGTTCATCCCGGGCGATCCGATCACCGTCTCTGGCGTGACAGTCGAGAACATGTCCACGAACGTGACCAATGGTGTTCGCGCCAGGTACTACCTGTCGACGGACAGGGAGATCACGACCGACGACATCCAGCTGCCGGGGTACATCTACTGGGACCAGATGAACTCGCTCTATTGGTGGTCCGGTGACTTCAGTTCCACCATCCCGGACGTGGAGCCGGGGGAGTACTTTGTCGGGCTGCTTGTCACGACCGGTGGCGAGTCCTACAACGAGGATGCATTCGGCTGGAACAACTCGACGTGGCTTCCCGAAACGATCACGATCCTTCCCGCACCGCCATCGAACGACGCCTGCCAGGATGCCCAACTGGTTGGAGCCTTCGACTATTCCTTCGACACGACCGGGGCGTTGACCGACGGGTATGACCACCTTCCGTGTGGTGGTGGTGATGCACATGGTGACGTCTGGTATCGCTACCACGCCGAGGGGCATGGTGTCCTGATCGCCCATACCTGTGATGCCGCTTTATTCGACACCATGCTTGCGGTGTACGAGGATCCCGGTGGGTGCCCGCCTGGTCTTGGAAGCCTGCTGGAGTGCAATGATGACAATGCCGACTGGGGCTGTGGGGAAGCTTCCCTGGTTGAGGTTCAGGTTGTCGATGGGCAGGACTACCTGGTGCGACTTGGTGCCGCCCAGGAGGGTGTGACAGGTTCCGGAACGATTTCACTGTTCTTCATTCCCTCACCTCCACCATCGAACGACGATTGCAGCGATGCGCTGGCCATACTTGATGGCGACCATGTTTTCAATACGACGGCAGCAACGACCGATGGATCTTCACACTTGAATCTCTGTGATATCAACGGCCAGGTCTACAAGGACATCTGGTACACCTACGGGGCGCCATGCTCGGGGACACTCACCCTGAGCACCTGCAACCAGGCCGAGTTCGACACGGACATCGTCGTCTATGAAGCAGGCAACGGGTGCACACCTGGTGATGCGGAGGTGCTTGCGTGCAATGACGTCGGCCCCGGTTGCAGTGGGTTTACTTCGGAACTCGACATCCCTGTCATTGCCGGCCAGCAACTGCTGGTGCGAGTTGGTGGATTCAATGACAATGAAGCTGGCATTGGAACGCTCAGCGTGTCATTGGATGCTGCGGTTTCCAATGACGAGTGCGATCAGGCCCTGCTGGTCGGTGACGGCGAGCATGATTTCAACACCACCTGCGCATCGACCGACGGGAACGTACATGCTTCCTGCCAGTACGACGGGCAGATATGGAACGACCTCTGGTTCCGATACGTCGCCACCTGCGATGGAGAGTTGACTGCAAGTACATGCGACCTGGCCGACTACGACACGGACCTGGCCGTCTACGTCGATGCAGGGGCATATCCACCTGGCGATGCGGATCTCCTTGCATGCAATGATGATGCAGCGGGTTGTTCAGGCTACACGTCTGAAGTCGTGGCGCAGGTGACACAAGGACAGGTGTGCCTGGTTCGTGTCGGTGGCTGGGGACCGGCGGACAGCGGGACGGGAACGCTGCTGCTGTACTGCTACGAGATCTGCCTGGCCGATGTCGCCCCCCTGGGCAATCCTGACGGCATCGTCGATGTACTGGACCTGCTTGCGATCATCGAGATGTGGGGCACGGCCGATGACGGCGCCGACATCAACAATGATGGCACGGTCGATGTACTCGACCTGCTCAAGGTGATCGAGGCCTGGGGCCCGTGTGCCTGAGCAAGGGCTGTCTGCTAGATGAGGTTCAGCAGCTGTTCATGCAGGTGGCCATTACTGAGGATAGCGGCGGTGCAGTTCGGGTCGGCCTTGCCCTTGAAATCAGTCCATCGACCGCCGGCCGCTTCGATAAGCGCGATCGGGGCGCAGATGTCCCAGGGTGAAAGCAGTGGTTCGACGATGGCATCGATGCGCCCGGTTGCCAGCAGCAGCCCGGCGCTGCAGTCGCTCCAGCCCCGGGTTGATCCACAGGCGCGCACCATGCGGTCGTGCAGCATCTCCTGCCCGGTATCGCGGAAGTAGTCGAAGCTGGTCGTGCAGACCATGGCTTCCTCGAGGGTGTCGATGCTCGAGACGCGGGCGGGGGTGGGTGGCGCATCGCCCAACTGGTGGAAGGCGCCACGTTCGCGCCCGCCCCAGGCTGTTTCGTTCAATGCAGGCAGGTGGACGACGCCACCGACCGGCATGCCCTCATACTCGATGCCGACAAGTACGCCGTAGAGGGGGACGCCGCGCGTGAAGGACACCGTTCCGTCGATCGGGTCGACCACCCAGCGCCACGGTGTATCCCCAGCGACCTGGCCATGTTCTTCTCCGAGGAAGGCATCTCCTGGATGTGCTTCCTGGATCAATCGGCGGCCAAGGAGTTCTGTTTCTCGATCGACTTCCGTGACGATCGTGCCATCGGTCTTCACATCGATCTCGATCGATCGTTCCCGGAAGAAGTCGAGTGTGTGTGTGCCCATGGACCGTGCAATCCGCAGGGCGTCGTCGAGCCGAGTTTCAAGACCTTCAAGCATGCAGGCATCGTAGCGGCAGGAATTTGGGCCTTCACGGCCAATAAATCAACACGGGATTCGCTGGTAGGCGTCTTTACAGTGAATTTCATTTCCCCGAAGGGCCGCCTGCCGCTATGTTGAAGGGGGATGGGGGACATTGTCCCTTTTGAATACCTGGAACTTCACCCGCTTTCAGCGAGGATGTGATGCAGATGCACCGACTCATGATGACAGGCTTGGCACTCTTGATGATTTCCTTCATGGCCCAGGCGGCCCAGTCGCCGGTTGCCGAGGAAGATCGCATGATCATGACCTGCGATGTGCTCCAGACAGCCGAGCAGGCGCGTGGTGGTTCCACAAGCCCGGCATGGTTCTGGCCTGATGGCATCGTGCCCTACGCCTTCGATGATGGCATCTCGTCGACAAACCAGACCCGTGCCCGATCCGCGATGAACATTATCGAATCACACTGCACGACCCTGTTTGTTCCGCGTACGAACGAATCGAACTGGATTCAGATTGGCGAACACGGCGGCAACTGGTCGTACGTCGGCATGGTCGGTGGTGGCCAGCAGATCTCGATCTACAACTGGAACTTCCCATACATCATCGCTCACGAGTTGAGTCATGCCGTTGGTCGTCACCACCAGATGTGCCGAAGCGACCGGAACAGTTACCTCACGGTCAACTGGAACTGCATCATCGATGACTGCGAGAACAACTACCAGATGGCAGGTACCGTCAACTACGAGCCTTACGACTTCATGTCCGTCATGCACTACGGCCAGTGGGACTGCACCACGGGCTGCCCGACCATGACATGCCTTCCCGGGTACACCCAGTATCAGAACTCGATGGGGCAGAGTTCCTACTTCACGGCCAGTGATTCTTCCGTGTTGGCGCAGATGTATCCCAGCGGCAGTCCTGATGTCACGGTCCTCTTCGTCCAGTTGACGCCCAACGAATGCGATCCCGGCGATGACGTCGCTGTCTTCAGCGTCATCAAGAATGATGGCGACTCGTTCAACCGCGACGTGATTGCCCGGGTCTATCTTTCGGACGATGCCGAGATCGACACCTCGGACTATTACATCGGCTCGCAGACCTTCGACTACATCATGAGTGGCGGCTTCGGCTACCTGAACATGAACATCAATATCAACGGCAGCACGTCGGAGGGAACCTGGTACGTGGGTGTCCTCCTCCAGTCCAATGATGATGTGAACGATGACAACAACACCGGCTCAGCAGTCCTGCTCGTGGGCGATGCCGAGACGCCTTGCGAGGGCGACGCAGACGGCAGTGGCAACGTCGATGTGAATGACCTGCTGGCCGTGATCGGTGACTGGGGCCCGTGTTCGGGTGCATGCACTGGTGACATCAATGACAACGGCACGGTGGATGTCAACGACCTGCTGCTCGTCATCGGTGCCTGGGGCGCCTGCCCATAACGCATCCATATACATGGCAAACCAACTCAGCAGCCCCCGGCATTGTCCGGGGGTTGTTTCATTGGTCCTGATTCGCGGTGATCCCATGACCAGGACGACGCGAAGCCCGTACCATCTCCATACGGCCCCGGTAGCTCAGCTGGATAGAGCAGCGGACTTCTAATCCGCAGGTCGGATGTTCGAATCATCCCCGGGGCGTTGATGAGGGGGGATCAGCCACATGTGGCATGTAGATTGGTATGCAGCATGTTGTAATGACGTGCATGTATGAGCTTGGCTGCACCAGAGCAGCCAGGAGAAAGAACCATGAGATACCTGTAACCAAAATCGCTTTCAGTTCAAGGAGACCGAGGATGGAGTTGAATCGCAAGTTGTTCGAAAAACAAATGAAGAATGTGAGGATAGCCTCAACGTCGCTGTACTACTTTGGATCCGCGATCATATACGGCGCCATCGTGATCTTTCTGATTGTGTTCATTAAAAACTGGGGCGACTCTGCAGCAATGGGTGAGGCTCTCTTTCGAATCATGATTCTTGGAGGGGGGATAGGTGCAGTGCTGGTCTGGCTGGCATATATACTGCAGTCGCTCCGTTGGATCGCGTTGCATTGTGCAAAGATTTCCGAGTCGATGGAGTAGGTCTCCGGAACGCGAACACACGAAGCAACACCCCCATCTTCACTGGGGTGTTGTATGATTCAATTCCCCCTCGTATCCCGTCGACCAGATATCAAAAGACAGGCGTTCGATGTACTTGATGGCTCAATCTCAGAACTCGGTCGAAGCTCTCCGTGGCCTGCCTATGGGAATTGCTTTGATCATTGCACTTGGTGCAAGCGTCGCCTTTACCGTGTTGATTTGGAAGCTCGGTGTCATCCGATACATGGTCAATGTTCAGAATGAACGGCAGAAACGATTCCGCGGAGCATGGAACTTGCGTGGCGTCGAGTGGGGAACAGACAGAAATGCCGCACTATCATTCGCTGGCGCAATCTGGCTCATCTCATTCTGCCTGATCCTGTTTGGACTCATAGTGTATGCCTGAGTTGAAAGGCGTCATCACCATCGGGGCATGCAGAGGGCACGTGCAGAGGAGCCATTGAAGATGAGTAAACATCCAAAACGCAGAAGGGCATGGCCGGTTGCAACGGCAACAGTTCTATTTGTCCTGTTGGTCATCTCGGTCATCGCATCCGCAGTCCTGTTGCAATGGGACATCTTCGAGAGTATTGGAACAATACTCTTCGTGTCTGCGCCACTGGCCGTGCTGAGCGGAATCTTTTCCATTCTCGCCCTGTGCATGGGCAACCACCGAGTGTGGTCACTGATCATGCTTGCTCTCACCCTGGTCTACTCAGGGTTGTTGATCTGGTTCCTCAATACCTGACCCAGGTCACCTATCTCTACACCAACCCAGCCCCCCGGCATCGCCCGGGGGGTTGTTACTTGGGGTTAGCAGGAAATGATTGCTTTACTGCGGTTGGGGTGGTTCAATAGATCGTTCTCCGGGGAGAGGAGAAGAACCATGCGATACCTCATCGCCACCATCGTGGCCAGCGCAATGCTGGCTGGAACCACCTTTGCTGCGACCATCAATGTGCCGGGTGACTATGAGACAATACATCAAGCTGTTTCTGCTGCACAGCCTGGTGACGTTGTCCTTCTAGCTCCAGGCACATATGAATTGAATTCAGGCATCCTTGTTTCAAAGTCTCTTACTATCAGAGGTGCTGGAGGCAGCGACGAAACATTTATTACCAGTAGTTTGCAAAATTCCTTGCTTCTTGACTTCCGTTTCCTCTCATCAAACGCATCAAGCGAATCAGTTGTGGAGGGAATCACATTTGATTCCATACCGAATTCGACTTATACCATTACGTTTGAAGGGAATTCAGAATGGCCCCTAAACGGCAAGGTTCGAGATTGTCGATTCTTGAACTCAGGCGGAAGCTCTAGCTCTAACGGTGGCAGCATTCTTTTCAATGGCCACGGACTTTGGGAGGCTGGCGAGGTATCTGACTGTGTCTTCCAGAACAATACCGCGTCGGGACCACCAAGATGCATTTCGGCATCTGAAATCGATGACCTCACCATATCGAGTTGCACCTTTGATTCAAACACAGACTTTAAAGCGGTACGGCTCACCAAAAGCAACGCCACTGTGAATGACTGTGTCTTTAGCAATAATTCACTTGATGACAATTGGGGGGCCGCAATCTCTTGGACCGAACACGGCAATTTAGATGTATCCAACTGTCTGTTTGAAAACAATAGTGCGCCAAAGGGTGGCGCGATCCAGATGTCACACTCTTCGCCCTTACCACTTCACATTGTGATTACAAACTGCGAATTTAAACAGAATGTCGCTAGTACTGGAAGCGCAATCTATAACTACTACAGTCAGGTTGAATCGCTTTCGATCAGCAATACAACATTCTGCGAAAATACAGATCCTGCTATTGATGGCGATTGGATAGATGATGGCGGCAATACTTTTTATGACTCCTGCGACGATGAAGACTCCGATGGCATTCCAGACGGCAAGGACAACTGCCCTCTCTCCAATCCTGACCAGGCCGACTGCAACGAAAACGGCATTGGCGATATCTGTGACATTGCCGATGGGTCCGTGAATGACATGAATGCGAACAGCATTCCCGATGAGTGTGAATGCCTCTCAGACATCTATGAAGACGGCACAGTCGATGTGCTCGACCTACTTCTTGTCATCAACTTCTGGGGCAACAGTGGTGGGGATGGAGATGTCAACTATGACGGGGCTGTAGATGTCATCGACCTGCTCGGCGTCATCGATGCCTGGGGTCCCTGCGAGTAACCCAGGTCACCCATCTGCTTACCAACCCAGCCCCCCAGCATCGCCCGGGGGGTTGTTACGTTGATGCAGCGGGTTTTTCTTGCTGTCTGCTCGGCTAGGTGGTCCAATGGATCATTCATCGGGACGTGGAGAGGAACCATGCGCCATCTGATTGCTAGTGCTGTTGTGCTTGGCCTTGGCGGGCACAGCTTTGCTAACACCTGGACCGTCGATGATGACGGGCCGGCTGACTTCGACAACATCCAAGCTGCAGTTGATGCCGCCAGTGATGGCGATGAGATCGTGGTATTGCCCGGGGTTTACACCTCAACTCAGGATGAACATGTGGTCGCCATCCTCAGCAAGGAAGTCTCTCTGCGATCTAGCGATGGGTCAGATGTGACATTTATTGATGGTGAGGGTGTACGCAGAGGCTTGCTGTGTCATTTCGTGTCATCCAAAACGGTGATTGAGGGCTTCACGATCACGGGTGGCGACGCCAGCAACGGCGGTGGGATTCAATGCTACGGCAGCAGCCCCACCATCACCGGCTGCATGATCTCAGACAACACCGGCATCAATGGCGGCGGAATCTTCTGCAGTGCCGGCGGGAATCCCACGATCACAGATTGCACGATCTCAGACAACACCGGCCTCCATGGCGGCGGAATCTACATTAACAACAGCGATGTCGCGATCACAGATTGCATGATCTCAGACAACACCGCCACAGATGACGGTGGTGGTATCTCAGGCTACGTTTTCATACTGCATAACACCACTGTGTGCGGAAACAGTCCAAACCAAATATCAGGCGGATACAGTGATGAAGGCAAGAATACCGTCGCGGCAGTTTGCCCCAGCCCCGGCGCATGCTGCACCAATGGTGAGTGCATGATTGCTGAACAAGCAGACTGCCTTGCCTTCCATGGAACATGGCTAGGTGAAGGCACAACCTGCGATGACTCGCCATGCCCCACCTCTTGCCTGGGTGATGTGACGGGTGACGGACAGGTCAACGTAGCCGATCTACTGACTGTCATCGCCAATTGGAACAACTGCCCCTGACCCAGGTCACTCATCTGCTCACCAACCCAGCCCCCCGGCATCGCCCGGGGGGTTGTTACTTGGGGTCTTAAGGAAATGCTTGCTTCAGGGCGGTTGGGGTGGTTCAATAGATCGTTCTCCTGAGAGGGAAAGTTGATGCAGGCCATTTGCACCACAACATTGATCGTCATGCATGCTTTCGCGGGCATAAGTCAGGCGGTGCCGGTCATTGATGTCGTCTCGCCGGCAACTGGTCCGATCGGCAGTGAGATAACAATCAGTGGAAGCAACTTCAGCCCGCTTATTCAGAACAACCAGGTCTGCTTCGGTGAGATCGAAGCACAGATCTTGTCCGCTTCTGAAGAACACATTGTCGCACTCGTACCTCATTCAGTTGAGTATGCGCCAATAACCTTGAGCACCAATGGCCTGATATCACGATCGTCAGATCGCTTCAATGTCACGTTCAATGCAACGGAAGAACTTCAGTCTGAACACCTGCAGGATCAACTGTTCAGCCCGTACCTTGGAAGCTCTGCAAGTAGCATCGCCATGGGCGATCTCAACCGTGATGGCGTTCCAGATATCGTGACTACAGAGCCCTACTGGCATGTTCGAATCTACGAGATGGCATTCGATGAAGATGGACTCATCACGATCGAGCGGAGCCTTTCGTTGGATTATGGAACAGGTCCCTGGACCCAGGTCCAGGATGTTTCATTAGGCGATCTCAACGGCGATGGCAGGTTGGACATCGTGGCATCGGAATACGGTGACATCACCGATGATTTCGATTCCCACACCTGTATCTTCATCAACACCGGTTCGAACGAGTCGTTTGCATTCAATCCGCCGATCATCCTCTCTGGTGACGGCTACGAGGGGTATGCCCAGCTCGAAGATATGAATGGCGATGGCAAGCTCGATATCGTGACAACCCGAACGAATTGGCACCAGATGGGCGTGTATCTGAACACGACGCAGGGTGCGGCGGTGAGTTTTGCGCCCAAGGTGATCGTTGACGCATTTGTCGACCCACGGCCGGAGTACGTCGACTTCAATGGAGATGGACTCATTGACGTTGTCTCATCTGGAGACAATCGCGATGTTCACATCTACTTCAATGAGAGTACGGAGAATACGCTTGCTTTACAGCTTGCGTTGACCGTGGAGGCTGGTGGTGTTGAAGATCCCCAATATACCTACTACTGGGCAACAGGCGCACCTCGGCTTGCTGATATTGACGGGGATGGACTACTGGACATCATCACAAGAGGGGGCTGCTTTGGATGTTCGCCAAACGGAATATCAGTACATCGGAACACCAGTACTCCGGAAGAACTGAGCTTTGCATATGAGTTCGAGGACTACTACCTGTACGCGTCCCAGAGTTCGCCACTGCGAATAGAAGTATCCGATCTGGATGGAGACGGGAACGTCGACATCGTGACGACGGACTGGCTGGGCGGCCTTTCCATCATCATGAATGACAGCACTCCAGGGAACATCGTGCTGCAGGAGCAGATGATCATCGGCGTGGGCCAATTCCCACATCCACTGGTCATGTGTGATCTGAACATGGATTCAACCCCGGAACTTGTCGTTGGAAATCGCGAACTCGAAGGCATGCGTATCGTGCACAACTTTCTCCCCGTTGACGCGTGCGTGCTCGATGGGGATATCACTGGCGATGGTGCTGTAAATGTCAGCGACCTACTCGATGTGATCGCAGGTTGGGGAGACCCATACGACATCGATGACCTGTTGCTGGTCATCTCCCAGTGGGGCAGTGCCTGTCCCTGACCCAGGTCACCCATCTACAAACCAACCCAGCCCCCCGGCATCGCCCGGGGGGTTGTTAATTGGGGTCTTAAGGAAATGCTTGCTTCACCGCGGTGGGGGTGGTTCAATGTAGACGAGGAGAAATCACATGTACAAATACATCGCACTTACAGCCCTGGTTCTCGGCAGTGCCGCGCTTGGTTTCAGTATCAATCGTGGTGATGGCGAGCAGTTTACCTTGGCCAAGGTTATTCCTGCCTCAGCATCATCTCCTAACGTACGAAGCGCCATTCTTCTTGACATCGATCAAGATGGACTCGATGACGTTGTAAGGGCATTCAAGATCGACGTAGGCATGATCGTTCTATCTGTCAGATACAACCTTGGGGATACGACACTTTCACCGTGGTCAACTTTAGGTGAATATGAACTGCCTGATATAGATGGATGTACTGCAGAGTACATATACTTCGATTCTCCGTCTGTACTTGATCTGAATGGGGATTCATTATTAGATATCGTGTATCCACTTACTGTTGAAGACGGTGGATCGTGGTGCCTAGCTAGTGGAGATCTCTACTTCATCAACAACGGGGCAGGCGGTTTCACCTGTGCCGGCGACATCAATGACGACGGTGAAACCGATGTCACAGATCTCCTTGGTGTCATAGGCGACTGGGGATGCATCGAAGAAGGCCAGCCTGACTAACCCAGGCCACCCATCTGCAAACCAACCCAGCCCCCCGGCATCGCCCGGGGGGTTGTTACTTGGGGTCTTAAGGAAATGCTTGCTTCAGGGCAGAGAAGTCACTTCAATAGGTCTTCTTCATCTAACAACACATGTGGCTCAAGGAGCCTCAGTTACAAGGAGGTCGAGAAATGGATCGTGGAATGAAAGTCATGTTTGGAATGATGACCGCAGCAATCTTCCTGATGGCGGCCAACATGTTCGTAAGCAACTCTCCCCAGGCCTACGCCATGAGCGCAGGCGATCGAGGACCTGAACCAACGATTGTGTCATTCAGGGTTACGCCAATTTCTCGTGAGTTACATGACTTCGATCCAAATGATGGTAGAAGTTGGGCATGGGGAAACAACCCAACCAGTTGGATACTGTTGACTCGAATGTGGTCTGACGGAACGGTAGAGATGAATATTGTTGGCAATGAGACGATTCCTGCGGGAAACATGCAAGGAGAATCTTTCACGGGCTGGATTACTGTTACTGATTCCGTCGCAGGATTTGCCTGCTCTGGTGATACCGACGGGAACCGTGATGTTGATGTGATAGACCTGCTTGCAGTTATTGATGACTGGGGTTCATGCGAAGAACCAGCACCTGTCAACATCCCAGAAGACGAAGATATGTGATTTCCAGGTCACCCATCTGCTTACCAACCCAGCCCCCCGGCATCGCCCGGGGGGTTGTTACTTTGGGGTTTTAAGGAAATGCTTGCTTCGCCACGGTGGGGGTGGTCCAATGTAGACGAGGAGGAGATCACATGTACAAATACATCGCACTTACAGCCCTGGTTCTCGGCAGTGCCGCGCTTGGCTTCAACATGAATCGTGGTGGAGAGGATCCGTTCACCTTGGCCTTGGTTGAGATCAACTACCCCACGCCCCAATTCAATCAACTGTGCAGCATTGATCTTGACTCAAACGGTCTTGATGATTTGTTATCTATTAGAACACGATCGAACCCAACCAGAATAGAAATAAATGCAAGAATGAATCTGGGTGATCTGCCTTTGTCTCCTTGGGAAACGCTAGGCACATATGAAGTCGACCCTCTGCCGGACGATGATTCAGGATGCTTGATCTTGACCCATATGGATTTAGTGGATCTAAACGGGGACGGCTATACCGATTTGGTACTTCGAATGTACGAACAAGGGGATGGCTGCATCGGCGGGTATGGGTGGGCCTGGGTTTACCTTATTAACAACGGCTCAGGTGGTTTCACCTGTGCGGGCGATGTGACTGATGACGGCAGGACGAACGTCGATGATCTGCTTGGTGTCATCGCTGACTGGGGATGCATCGAAGAAGGCCAGCCTGACTAACCCAGCTCACCCATCTACAAACCAACTCAGCCCCCCGGCATCGCCCGGGGGGTTGTTACTTGGGGTCTTCAGGAAATGATTGCTTCAATGCGGTGGGGGTGGGCCGTAACGGCAGTACTCGCATTCAAATAGAAATGAAGTGTAAAGGTCTGCCAGGGCATTTGTATTTAAATCATAAATCGATTGACCGACTCGAGATTCAGTCCAATGCTGTTAGGCAGTTCTCACAGTAGAGAGCCAGAATTCATCTTAAGGTTGATGGTGCAAGTACGAAGTTGGGGGGAGGAGTACCAACTCAGTACAGGAGACATCACAATGAAACATCGGAGCGTATTTCAAGTGGCCTTGCTCACCGGCATTCTGGCCATGAGTTCATCAGCCTTCAGCAGCGAATGCTGTCCGGCGGACTTCACCGGAGATGGGCACGTCAATATCGATGAAGTTCTTGCAATCATTTCCGGATGGGGAGCGTGCCCCGATGATTCCGAAGCATGTCCGATGGACATCGATGAATCCGGCACTGTCGGAGTCGATGACCTGCTGGTAGTGCTGTCAGGATGGGGCATGTGCCCTGACCACCACGATCATGGTGAGTACATTGTCATCACGGAGTGGGGGAACTTCCACGACTCAAATGACAACTCCCATCACCATCAAATGGTGGGTGGCCGAACAGCCATTACCACCGAGGCCATGGATGCCTACAACAACCTGCGTGCATTCCTCGATTTCCCGTCGCTGACCTATGAAGAGGTCGGACAGTGGGCGTTTGACGAAGCGCTGACCAACAACAGCCAGGCCTGGGAAAATGATCTCCTGGGCGTCGGACTCTGGTATGCCATGCAGGGTGCCAAGGTCGGCTGGATCACGGATGAGTCCTACGATCCTCAGATCCTGGCCGACATCCAGCGCACCGCACGAACCGTCTGCGATCCGGATGAAATGAAGCTCGCGGTGATGGACATGGTTCGCAAGTTCGGCATCGATGGATACGCCGACTATCTCGAACTGAACGGCCTTGAGGACACGTTCATCAACACCCTCAAGATGGAGCCGCACTACGGCGGCTGGATGCACGGGCGTTGCCACGGGTTTCTGCCGATCGAAGATGTTGCCATCAACCACGACATCAATCACCTCACGGTGCTCAACTGGGAACAGACGTTGCCCTTCTACAACGACACCTTCGACTGGCCACAGTGGCCAGCCCTGCTGGTGTCGGACTCGGGCGTGATCGAGTACTTCCAGAGTATGGTCATTCTCGGTGACCCCGTGGGTGACAACATGTAACTGGGAAAATGAGTGCCAGAAAACGAACATCATTCCCATCTGCAAACCAACCCAGCCCCCCGGCATCGCCCGGGGGGTTGTTACATGGAGTCTTAAGGAAATGCTTGCTTCAATGCGGCGGGGGTGATTTAATGGTACCTCTACCAGGGAATGGAGATGTACATTGCGACTTCTGATGATCACGGCACTCTTCTGTTGCACCTCAAGTGGAACCCTTGCATCTGCCCAGTTGAATCCGGGGCATGCCACTCATGTGGAAGAAGATGGATGCGGCTCGGTTCCTTCACAGGAACATATCGAGTTGATACGGCAGCGTATCAGCGATGGAACCTGGGAAACTGCCACTCAATGGCGATATGAAGATCGTGGCATCGACGCATATGTGCCCATTACCGCACATGTCGTTCGATACGACGATGGCTCCGGAGGGATTCCTCAGAGTCGAATCGATGTGGCAATTGATGATCTGAACGATCATGTCGCAAGCACGGGGCTTGCCTTCTACCAGATGGGAGACACCATCTACATGAATGACAGCCAATACGCCGAGCTGGACTCGGACGAGTTCTGCTCACTTGTTGCCATCGACTCCGTCCCGCAAACCGTCAATATCTACTTCGTGCCGGACTTCGTGAACCTGTGCGGCAGAGGAAGCTTCACGACCAATCCCTGCCAGGGGGTGGTCATGGACAATGACTGCACGGCTACATCGTCGAATCATTCGACATTCAGCCATGAAGTGGCTCACTACTTCAATCTCTATCACACGCATACGACATACCACGGAGTGGAGTGTGTCGACGGAAGCAATTGCGCCACGGCTGGTGACGTTCACTGTGATACGCCTGCAGATCCAAACCTGTCCGGTGTAGTGGATGATTTCTGCAACTACACAGGCACAGAACTGGACGAATGTGGCTCAGGCATGCCCTATGCCCCACCCACCACGAATCTCATGAGTTATTCCAGGAAATGGTGCCGAACCCATTTTACCCAGGAGCAATTGTCCCTGTTCGCCTGGACGGCTCACAACGACCGCTCCGACCACCTGGAAGATGCCGGCGCCTGCTGCATGCTAAATGAAGTATGCGTTGAGACTATCCAGGAACTCTGCCTGAGCGTCGGAGGTACCTATCTTGCAGGGCAGTCATGTGATGATGAAGTGTGCTCCGAGCAATGCGATGCTGACTTGACGGGCGATGATCACGTCGGTGTCGACGATCTGCTGGCAGTAATTGCAGGTTGGCAGAACCCCTACACGGTCGATGATCTCCTGCTTGTAATCAGCTCCTGGGGTCCCTGCGAATAACCCAGGTCACCCATCTGCAAACCAACCCAGCCCCCCGGCATCGCCCGGGGGGTTGTTACTTGGGGTCTTCAGGAAATGCTTGCTTCATCGCGGTGGGGGTGGTTCAATGAAGACGAGGAGGAGATCAAACAGACATGCAAACGGACGCCAAATCACCGTTCTTCGTTGCGGCCATAGGCATGATTCCCTTTTTGCTTCTCTACACGTTCTCGCTTCCATTTCTAAAGTCGCAGATCAGTGTGGCAGCCACATTCATGATCGGAATATTCTTCGCTCTGGCCATCATGCTTGTGGCCTTCATCAGCAAAGTTCGACAGGAACCTGCACGTCGTCGAGCTATTGCCTTGATCTTTATCATGACTCTGTACGAGTTGACCATGACAGTGGGTTGGATCCTGCTTGCCAAATCCTGATTCAGGCGAGGTCTCCGACATCTGTTAACAACAACACCCCCGTGAAGACGGGGGTGCTGTGGGGTTGTATAGATGGAGTGGGTTACTCGCCTGCAGGCGTGGAGGATTTCGCGCTGTTCATCGATATCCAATAAAGGCATCGCAGGGCATGCGATAAAGCAATAAAGAATACGCCCAGCACAAACAGGATCCACTCAGATCGCTGTATCCAGCTTTGCACATGTTCCACACGCTCAGCGTCCCCGGCAGGTGTGACGAAGGCCCACAAGATGAAGAGGCCAAAGCTCAAGAGTAAAGCCACGTATCCGGCCCACAACAAGAAAGTTGCATAATTAGAAACGGCTTTCATCTGCTTATCGAATTTATTCACATCAGTTGCCATTTGCTTCATCCTTCTGATTCGTATGTTAGATCGTGAACTGGAGCATGAGCATTTTACGGAATCCCGCTGTCTGCTGTACCAGGACGGCAGTAGTGATGCGGTGTGTCATGGCACCATCCTACGAAATCCCCTAACCCAGATCACCCATCTGCACACCAACCCAGCCCCCCCCCCGGCATCGCCCGGGGGTAGTAGGATGGCGCGGTACTCACACCCAGGAGCTATCCCATGACCACCGAAGTCACCGCCGTGCTCAATGTACTTCGACATCAGGTCCGCAAACCAGGAACGTTGATTGCAGGCGTACTGGCGGTAATAGCTTTATGTGGATGTGCCCATCCCCACAACACCAGCAAAGCATCATTGCAAGCAGTCAAGTCAGGGAACAATGAGCCAGTCACCTTGGATGTCAGTGGACTTACTGTCGGAAAAGATTTGGTGACGTTGGCCATTGAGTCGTCAGAGCAATGGCGTGAGGTCAAGGTGGATCTGCATCGAACAGCAGCCGATTCTTCAATTGAGAGCAACGAAGATACCAGTGGCATTGTGGTTGTCAGATCAGCTTCACTCGAGTTTGGCGGGATGGGGATCATTTCGAATGAGAAGATCGAGTCAGCAGAAGTTCAACTTGTTGGGAGGGTGCCGCCAGGAGCATCCGAAATCCAACTGTTTGTGGCGAAATCGGAAGATCTACTGACAGTCAAAACTATCAGCCTTCGGGCAATCAGGTCAGCAATAGAGCCCATTCGCAAGGAATCGCCACTGATGAGTGCGTTTCATGGTCGCCCCTGGTTTCATGAGGTGTACATGGTGAGACCGGAACATGTTGATCAGCATTCCCCGGTGCTCTATTCGATTGATGGTTTCCAAAAAAATCGAGAGTCGTCAAGTGGTAGCAACAAGACTAATGCTCGCCAGGCCCTGTCTTGGATTGATGATGGTTCGAAGATCGTCCATATATATCCCAATGTAGGCTGTGAGTACGGGCATCATGTGATGCTGGACTCAGAAGTAAACGGACCTGTCGGCACGGCATTTGTCACTGAACTTCTGCCATATATTGATGACTATCTCGGGGCAGGATCTTCCGAGGGTCGGCGTTATGTCACCGGACATTCCAGTGGCGGATGGACAGTTGTGCATCTCATGCTTAACTACCCCGACGCATTTACTCTTGGGCTGGCAACTTCGCCCGATCCACTGGACCTGCGTTATTTTCATGAAATTGATATCTACTCGGACTCGAATGCCTTCGTTGATGAAGAAGGTTCTGATCGAGTCTTTGGTCGAAACCATCCAAAGGATACGCCGCAAACTACATGGAAGATGATTGCGGCAGATCCGAGCCTGGATTTTTATCCCAAGCAGATGATTTCGTATGAGGCGGCATTCGGTACTCCTGATGAGCAAGGACATCCAAGGAAACTGTTTCATCGAGATACAGGTGAGATTGACCCCGCAGTCGCAGCGTCATGGAAGGATCATGATCTCAAACTTCTTGCAGACGAATTGGAAGTCGATGGCAAGACCGAGGTATTTGATCGGCTGTGGATTCTGTGCGGTACTGAAGACAACTTCGGTCTGCATGAGGGGGTTGAAGGCTTCGGCATGCGTGGTGATGGAGTCACGTTTGGAAGCCGTGCATTCATTGAGTGGGTCCAGGAGGGGAATCACTGGGCCGGGAAGAAGAAGGCGAATGAGTTCTTCCGTGAGTACATAGTCGAGGACGCACGAAATTAATGACTACCTGCCCCTAACCCAGGTCATCCATCTACACACCAACCCAGCCCCCCCCGGCATCGCCCGGGGGGTTGTTTCTTAGTTCCCGAGTCCGGGGTACATTAGATCGTTGATGAGTGAGCAACCGTCCAATCCAGATCCAGATCCAGGTGCCGGGCAGCCCGGATCCGAAGACCAGACGCTCCGTGATTCCGAAGCGATGCTTCGTGGGAAGCCGGCACAGGATCCACTCATCGGCACCGCGGTGGATCAGTACAGCATCAAGCGTGTGATCGGTGAGGGCGGCATGGGCGTGGTCTACGAGGCCCTGCAGCAGTCGCCCCGCCGCACGGTCGCCCTCAAGATGATGAAGCAGGGGGTCACTTCCAAGAGCGCCCTGCGTCGTTTCGAATACGAGGCGCAGACCTTGGGCCGTCTCCGCCACGACGGGATTGCCCAGATCTACGAGGCGGGCACCTGGGACGACGGCTCAGGGGGCAGACCGTGGTTCGCGATGGAATACCTCCCGGGCGCCAAGACGCTGACTCGCTACTGCAAGGACAAGAAATACGGCACCCGCGAGCGTCTGGACATCTTCAACAAGGTGTGCGCTGCCGTGCAGCACGGTCATGCCAAGGGCATCATTCACCGGGATCTCAAGCCTAGCAACATCCTGGTTACCTCCAGCGGTGTGCCGAAGGTCATTGACTTTGGCGTGGCTCGCAGCACCGACAGCGACCTGGCCGTGACGACGCTGCAGACAGACGTGGGGGCCTTGATCGGCACGCTCCAGTACATGAGCCCTGAGCAGTGCGATGCCGATCCCAACGACATCGATACCCGCAGCGACGTGTACGCACTGGGCGTGCTGCTGTATGAACTGCTGTGTGATCAGCCGCCATACACGCTGCGTCACGCGGCGATCCACGAGGCAGCGAGGATTATTCGTGAGGAGGAGCCGACGAAGCCCTCATCACTGGACAAGCGGCTTCGCGGAGACATCGAGACGATCACGCTCAAGGCATTGGAGAAGGACCGCGATCGGCGATACCAGTCTGCCACTGCCTTGGAAGAAGATATTGATCGGTATCTTGCCGGCGATCCTATTGCCGCCAAGGCTCCCAGCGCCATTGACTACCTCAAACGCTTCGCCCGAAAGCACAAGGCCGCGGCAGTTTCCATTTCAGCGATCTTCGTGGTGCTGGTGGCAGCGGTGATAGCGATCTCGATCTTCGCGGTCGAGGCAAAGCGGCAGCGGGAGGATGCAGAGTTCTCCTACGATCTCGCAATAACCTCAGCAGTCAAGGCTAAGGAGGTGAAGGATTTTGTGACAACGATGCTCTCCTCGGTTGACCCCGCCACGGCCAAGACCATGGACAAGGAACTGATGAAACTGGTGCTCTCGCGGGCATCGGAATCGGTGGGCAAGCAGTTCGAACATCAGCCGTGGGTGGAGGCGGAGATTCGTTCTCTCATCGGAAGTACATACATGAGCATTGGACAACTTGACGAGGCTGAGCCGCACCTAGTTGAGGCGCTGGACATACGCCGAAGCGTCCTGCGTGATACAGACCCCGACATGCTCGACTCCATCAGCGACATGGGCGCCCTCCTCTACAAGCAAGGTAAGTCGATGGAGGCGATGCCTTACCTTCAGGAGGCCCTTGAAAAACGCCTTGACGCCCTGGGCAATTATGACCCCAAGACACTTCAATCAGTCAGCAAAATGGGTGACCTGTTCTACCAGCTTTCCAAGTGGGAGGAAGCGATGCCCTACTACGCCGAGGCCTTGGAAGGCCATCGCTTCATCTACGGCGAAGAGCATCCCGATACGCTCGTCTCGATTGGCAAAATGGGGCTCGTGCTCAACACACTGGGCAGAAGGGAAGAGGCAATACCCTATTACGAGCAGGCCCTTGAAGGCCAGCGCCGAACATTGGGCAATGAGCATCCCAATACGCTCGGCTCGATAGGCAACATGGGCATCCTGCTCGCACAACAAGGCCGGTTGAACGAGGCGATGCCTTACTTTCGCGAGGTTCTTGAAATTCAACGTCTCGTCCACGGCGATGAGCATTCCGATACGCTTGCTTCAATCAGCAACATGGGCAAACTGCTCGCACTTCTAGGGAACTTGGAGGAAGCGGGGTTGTATCTGCGAGAGGGCCTTGAGACGAGTCGCCGCATCCTTGGGAATGAGCATCCCGAAACGCTCCGCTTGATCACCAACATGGGTGACCTGCTCTACAGGCAGGGTAAGTACGACGAGGCGATGGTGTACATCATCGAGGCCTTTGAAACAGAGCGTCGAGTCCACGGGGATGAGAACCCAGACACACTCCTCGCGATGCACAACGTGGGAAGCCTGCTCATGTCGCAAGACAAGTACGAGGAGGCGATGCCTTACCTTCGAGAGGCCCTTGAAAAACGCCGCCAACTCCTGGGTGATCTGAGTGAAGACACGCTGTTCTCGTTCAACGCCATGGGTCGCCTGCTTTCACGGCAGGGTCAGTACGAGGAGGCGATGCCCTACTACACGCAGGCCCTTGAAACACGCCGCGAAGTCCTGGGTGATACACACCCCGACACGCTCACCTCCATTGGCGACATGGGCGACCTGCTCTTAGACCAGGAACGGTACGACGAAGCGATGCCTTACATTCGAGAAGCCCTTGAGACCAGTCGAAGCGAACTGAGCGATGAAAATCCCAAGACGCTCACTGCCATGGGCCGTATGGGCAACCTGCTCTTCAAGCAGGGCAAGTACGAGGAGGCGATGGTGTACCTTCGCGAGGGCCTTGAAATACAACGCCGAATCCTGGGCGATGAGCATCCCACGACACTGTGGACAATCACCCTCATCTCCGAACTTCACGAATCCTGGAACGAAACCGAACCCGGCGCCGGCCACGATGTCACCGCTGCCGAATACCGGTCCATGCTGGAAGTCATAGAGGCCGAGATGGCCGAAACTGACAAGCCTGCTGGTCATTGAGAGGGATACGATGTGCGAGATCGAATGTCTCTGGGAATGCAACGAATGCCCTGACGTCGATGGGGACGGCTTTGTTAGTATCGATGACTTGCTTGCCATCCTTGCTGCTTAGGGTCCCTGTGAGTAACCCAGGTCACCCATCTACAAACCAACCCAGCCCCCCGGCATCGCCCGGGGGGTTGTTAGTTGGGGTTAACAGGAAATGCTTGCTTCACCGCGGTTGGGGTGGTTCAATAGA